>Ga0351889_10127_pt1 | contig 29078 bp, 26 predicted proteins | sample TotcelFGM3001M14_FD_206767 | JGI IMG/M metagenome (GOLD analysis project Ga0351889, IMG submission 206767) | Enriched cells from coal bed in the Powder River Basin, Montana, United States - Total cells FGM rep3 HSBNCT.FGM.300.1.M14 ...
AGGAACAGGCGCAGGAACGAGAACCCTTCCTTTTCGGCGTAGACGGCCTTCACCTTGCCCTGGATGCCGCCCAGGCGGCCGGCGCGCTCGATGGCGTCGGTGAGGTTGCCGAATTCGTCCACCAGGCCCGCCTGCTTGGCTTCCTCGCCGGTGTAAATCCGGCCTTCCGCCAGGGTTTTCATCTTGGCCAGGGGAATCTTGCGGTTGTGGGCCACGTCGCTGATAAACTGCTGGTAGATGTTGTCGAGGAAACCCTGGAGATAGGCCCGGTCTTCCGGGCTCATGGTGCGGAAGGGCGAGCCCACGTCCTTATAGCGCCCGGACTTCAAGTTGAAAAAGTCCAGCCCGAGCTTTTTGCTCAGGCCCTCGACGTTGGTGAACTGCATGAGGACGCCGATACTGCCGGTGGCGGTGCCCCGGTTGGACATGATAAGGTTGGCCCCCGAGGCGATGTAGTAGCCCCCCGAGGCGGCCACGGTCCCCAGGGAGGCGACGATTTTCTTCTTGGCGCGGACCTTCTCCACCTCCCGGAGGATCTCCTGGGCGGGTCCCACGGCGCCGCCCGGGGAGTTGATCCGGAGCACGATGGCCTTGATGTTGTCGTCGTCCTGGTAGCGGTCCAGTTGCTTGATGGCGGTGCGGGAGTCGGTGAGCAATCCCTTGATTTCCACCACCCCCACCCGCTCCTGGGAACTGAAGAGACTGCCCTTGCCCAGGAGCGCTAAAACTACCCCGGAGATTCCCAGGAAAAAGAGAACCGCCACGAAGGTGACCAGGCAACCGGTCCACAGAGAGCGCGATTTCATGAGGCCTTATACCATTTTTCGATTCAAAAGAAACCAATCAGCCCATTAATTTGCCGATATTACAAACCCTTTTAACCGAAAACCGAAAACCGAAAACTAATAACGGCCTTAGTTGTTGTCCTTGCCCTGTTTTTCTTCCAGGGTTTCCCGAATCAGATCACCGATGTTGGTGGTGGCTTCGGTGCGGGAGTGCATATAATCCCGGTAATGGGATTGCTCCTCATCGGTCTCCAGTTTCCGGATGCTCAAGCCGATGCGGCGTTCGGTGGCCGAGGCGTGAATCACTTTGGCCCGGATGATGTCCCCCACCTTGAGGGCCGCCATTTTCTGCTTATCCCGGCTCTGCTCCGAGATGTGGATGAGGCCTTCGATGCCTTCCTCCACTTCGACGAAGAGGCCGAAATCGGTGATGTTGGTGATGGGGCCGGAGACTATGGAACCCATGGGGAAACGCGTGTCGATGGTCTGCCAGGGGTTGTCGGCCAGGTCCTTGATACTCAAGGAGAAGCGCTCGTTGTCCTTGTCGATGTAAAGGACCTTGGCCTGGATCACCTGGCCCTTCTTGAACAACTCCGAGGGGTGCTTAAAGCGCTTGGTCCAGGAAATGTCGGAGATGTGCACCAGGCCGTCGATGCCTTCATCGATGCCGATGAAAATGCCGAAGTCGGTGATGTTCTTGATCTTGCCTTCGATCACCGAGCCCACCGGATATTTTTCCCCGATGACTTCCCAGGGATTGGGCTCCACCTGTTTCAGGCTCAGGGAGATGCGCTTCCGCTGGGGCTCCACTTCCAGGACGGTGGCTTCCACCACGTCGCCCACGCTCAGCACCTGGGAAGGATGGCGCACCTTGCGGGTCCAGGACATCTCGGAGATGTGGATGAGCCCTTCCACGCCCGGTTCCAGTTCCACAAAGGCCCCGTAATCGGTAAGGCTGACCACGGTCCCGGTCACCCGGCTGCCCAGGGGGAATTTCTCATCCACCACGCTCCAGGGGTCCGGCGTCAGTTGCTTCAGGCCCAGAGAAATACGCTCTTTCTCCAGATCGAAGCTCATGACCTTGACCATAATGGTGTCGCCCACCTTGAAGAGATCGGCAGGATGGCGCACCCGGCCATAGGAGAGGTCGGTGATGTGCAGCAGCCCGTCCAGACCGCCTAGGTCGACGAAGATGCCGTAATCGGTAATATTTTTGACCACTCCGGGCACGATCTTGCCCTCTTCCAGCGAGGACAGGAGGGTGGTTTTGGCTTCGTTTCTCTCCTTCTCCAGCAAGGCCCGCCGGGAAAGGACCACGTTGCGCCGTTTGCGGTTGAATTTCAAGACCTTGAAGGTATTGCGCTGGCCTATGAGATGGTCGGTATGGCGCATGGGCGCCAGGTCAACCTGGGAGCCGGGCAGGAAGGCGATGATGCCTCCCAGGTCCACGGAGAGGCCCCCCTTGACCTTGGCCACGATGGTGCCCTCTACTTCCCCATCGTCGTTGTAGGCCGAACCGACCTCTTCCCACACCTTGATCTTGGAGGCTTTATTCTTGGAGAGCATGAGCGCGCCTTCTTCATCTTCCCGGCTCTCCATCAGGGCTTCCACGTCCTCCCCCACCTTGGCGGTGATTTCCCCCTCGGGGGTGGTGAATTCGTGGATGGGGATCTGGCCTTCGGACTTGTAGCCGATGTCCACCATGACGTAATCCTTGGTGATGGACACGATGCGGCCTTTGACGACTTCCCCTTCCTGGACTCGCCTCAAGCTCTCTTCGTAGAGTTCGCTCATGGACTCCATATCCTGCATCTCGCCGGCGGCTTCTGCCGCGGATGCGGAATCCGGCTCCGAGGCTGCGGCCTCTGCGGTTTGCGGCCGGTCTTCGTCAAATTCCTCCGGCCGGGTGTGGTTAGTCAGTTCGTTGTTTTCCATACCGTCCATGTTAGCCCCCTTAAACAAGTTTACTTGGTTTAGATTCCAACCTGCCGGATCAACGCCGCTGACCCTGGCCAGGCACTGCTGTAACACTGCTTCGATGCTCAAATCGGTGGTATCGATGACGCAGGCGTCCTCGGGGACGCGTAACGGCGCCTCGGCCCGGGTTTCGTCCCGCAGGTCCCGGGCGGCGATGTCCGCCATCATATCGACCAGTGAGGGCGGATCGCTTTCTCCCTGCCACTCCCGGCGCCGGCGCTCCGCCCGGGTGGCCAGGGCCGCAGAGAGATAGAATTTATGCGCGGCTCCGGGGAAGACCACGGTGCCCAGGTCCCGGCCTTCGGCCACTACCCTGCCGTTTGCCGCCAGGTGGCGCAGCCGGTCTTTGACCCACCGGCGCACCAGAGGCCGCGTCGCCAGCCGGGAGGACTCCCGGGTTACCCTGGGAGACCTGAGGCCATGGCTCACCTCGGCGCCGTCGATCACCAGGTGAAATCCCCGGGAATCGGCGGTCAGCTCCGGGGCGAAGTCCGCCAGGAACTCTTCCAGGGTCGAGTCGCGCTCCAAATCCAGTCCCAACTGCCGGGCCTGCCAGGCTACGGCCCGGTAGAGGGCGCCGCTGTCCAGGTAGAGGTACCCCAGGGATTGGGCCAGGAGGCGGGCCACCGTGCTCTTGCCCGCCCCGGCCGGACCGTCGATGGTGACGATTCCCCGGCTGCCCACTCAGGCGCCCGGCCCCAGGACCTTTTGTAAGGCTTTGATGAAACGCCGGTTTTCCTCCGGCAGTCCCACGTTGACTCGGATATATTCGGGGAAACCGTAGGCGTCCATGGCCCGGATGATGACCCCTTCCCGCAGCATGGCCTGAAAGACTTCCTGGCCTAACCGGGGGACCCGGATGAGCATGAAATTGGTCTGGCTGGGGATAAACGGCAGGCCGAGGCGTGTCAGTTCCCGGTAGAGCAGGTCCTTGCCTTCCAGCACCATCTCCCGGGTCCGGGCCAGAAAATCGGCGTCCTGTAGAGCCGCCCGGGCGCCCGCCTGGGCCAGGCTGTTGACGTTGAACGGCATCCGGAGGCGGTTGAGATAGTCCATCAGTTCGCTGGGGCCGAAGCCGTAGCCGATGCGCAGGCCCGCCAGCCCGTAGGCCTTGGAAAAGGTGCGCAACCCCACCAGGGGGCGGTCTTCCGACAGATATTCCAGGCAGTGCGGCACCTGGGGGTCATCGGCAAAGTCAATATAGGCCTCATCCAGGACCACAGTGGCGGTGTGGGGGACCGCGGCCAGAAAATCTTCCCATTCCTGGCGGTTAAACGCGGTGCCGGTGGGATTGTTGGGGTTGCACAGGATGATCAGCCGGGTTTGGGCCGTGACCGCCTGGGCCATGGCCTTGAGGTCCACCCGCATGTCGCAGAGCGGCACCGAACGGAAAAAGCCGCCCACGGCCTGGGTCAGAAGGCCGTACATCAAAAAGGTGTGGGTGGTGCTCAACACCTCGCCCCCATGGGGCACCAGGGCCCGGACCAGGAGGTCCAGGACTTCATCGGAACCGTTGCCCAGGATCAACTGCTGAGGCGCCAAACCGTGGTGCCGGGCCAGGTCTTCCTTGAGATAATAAGCGTGGCTGTCGGGATAGCGGTGCAGGCTGCCGAGGCGGTCCCGGATGGCGGCCAGGGCCAGGGGCGACGGCCCCAGGGGATTTTCATTGGATGCCAGTTTGATGGCATCGGTGAGTCCCAGTTCTCGTTGCAGTTCTTCAAGCGGTTTGCCGGCCTGATATGGCTCAAGTTGGGTGAGGTGAGGCAAAATGAGAGAGGCAAAAGGGATGCTGGCCGTCATATAAAGTGATTACCAAGGGTTTCCGGAGCCTGGGGAGGCTTAAGGTAAAGGGAAAAAGAGAAAAGAGGACTGCTGTAGCAGGCGCTAGGTTGATGGAAATCTCAGACCAGACTCCCTCGCCGGGACTGCCGGGGTCGCGGGCGGGTTTGTCTCCTTTACCCTAATTCAGCTTTGATTTAAACCGGTTACTCTTGGACCCAACTCCTTCGGTGTCTGATTTTTTCTAATTTTTGAGTTAACTTTAATTTTATACCCTAAGTTGCCAAGAAAATCAAGTGATTTCCGGTGCGGATGGCAAGGTTCCCGCGCTCCCATAAGGCCAAAAGGCGTCAGCTACCGTATTTGATGATGTAAGCATGGTTCTCTATGCTACTGGATAAAATCCAATGTTGATTACCATTTACCGGTAAATTTTCCGATCTCATGGAAATATAAAATAAATATGCTCATGACGTAGATGATGCTTATAAGAAAGAGCGAGAGTATGATGGTTAATGATATTAATATTATGAGAGATAGATATCTCACATCCGGGGGCCGTAATTCATTGCGCCAAATTCTGTAAACAAATTTCATAGCTATTAAGCTTATTAAGTTAAAAATAAGCATTAAGATAAAGTGGTCTAAAATGAAAAATACTATCGTAAAGAAAACGTTGTTCAGCATTTTAATCCGCTTAATCAGAGATTATTCGGTAAATTGAGTGGGATTGGTTAAGAAAAGTTTTTTGACCTCTACCCTGAAAGTTCTTTGCACCGGTGGCATAGGCGTCTCGCCTGTGCGGCAGGGGCGGGTTTCAAACCCGCCCCTGCAATGGTAATTTTCATGCTTTACGGGTGGGCCGATAGGCCCATGAGCAACTGTTCCGCTGGATAAACGTGACTTCTATCGGGAGCCGAACGGCTGGTGGAAAACATGATAGCATAATTTGGCGGCAATGCCCTCACGGGTAAAACCGGCCCAACCGGTTTTTCTCCCGGGGCGGCAGCCTAAGGCGTTGACCCGGTCGGCCAATCTTGTTAGTCTGGATGTGATCGACCAAAGGGGGCACCATGCTGAAAGCGAATCTCTACGTGGATAGGATCGATATCGCCCCGTACCTGACCCCGGAGGAGTGCCGGGGGCTGGGGGGACCCGATTGCGCCCGGGTGGCGGCCCGGTTGTTGGATGGGAGCTTGAAGCCCGAGGACTGCGTTGCCCTCAGCCCCGCCCGGCGCCAGGCCTTGTCCCTGGCGGTGCGGGCGCTGGAAATCCTGCCGGTGGTGCAGTCCCTGGAACTGCCCCGGCCGGTGCCGCCTGATCTGTTCGAGATCAACGAGCCCGGACCCGACTCGCCGCTCCTGGTCACCGGCAACAGCGAATTCACCCTGGCGGTGGTCACCGGGCTCCTGGCCTTGACCGTCAGCCCGTTTTACCTGCTCCTGGTGGATACCCGGGGCGACACGGTGGACATGTCCATGGTCTACCGCAGCTTCACCCCCCAGCGCCTGGACCAGGGGCTGGCTGCGCATGGCCTGGCCGAAAAGGTCAAACGCCGGCAGCTCATCATCCCAGGGATAGTGGCCCCCCTGAAAGAGGAACTGGCCGCCTACACCGGCTGGGATATCCGGGTGGGGCCCATCTGCGTGGCGGAGTTGCCCCTGTTCCTGGGCGAGGCCGGCTGGCAGCCGCCGGAGGGGTCCTGAGGGAGCGCCGGAAATTTTTGGGGTTACCATTGCCCCGATTCCCCCGAAGACTTACTATCAAATGAAATGCACGGGCAGAGAGGCGGCTGATGAAGACGATCCTGGTGGTGGATGACGACGAGGCGATCCGGACGCTTTTGCAGGAAGAGCTGGAGGAAGAGGGCTATAAGGTATTAATCGCCACCAATGCCCGGGACGCCTTGAAGCTGGTGGCGGCCGAGCCCCTGGACCTGGTTATTTTGGACATCCGCATGCCGGGCATGGACGGTCTGGAGGCCCTGCCCCGCATCCTGGGGATCAAAGAGGGCCTGCCGGTGATCATGAACACCGCCTATTCCCAGTATCAGGACAGCTTCATGAGCTGGGCGGCGGACGCGTACGTGGTGAAGTCTTCCGATCTCACGGAACTCAAAGAGAAAATTAAAGAGCTAATAAATAAATGACGGACACGTTGAAGAAGCTCACCACCATCATCATGGCCGGGGGCAAGGGCGAACGCCTCTTTCCCCTGACCCGGGACAAGGCCAAACCGGCCATCACCTTCGGGAGCCTCTACCGGATCATCGACTTTACCCTGTCCAACTGCCTCAATTCGGGCATTCGCCGCATCTACATCCTCACCCAGTACGGCAGTTTTTCCCTGGACCAGCACCTGCGCCAGGCCTGGGACATCATGCACCCTGACCTGGGGGAGTTCATCTACTCCATGCCGCCCCAGCAGATCATGGTGAGCCGCTGGTACCGGGGCACCGCCGACTCCATCTTCCAGAACCTCAACCTCCTGGAGGCCGAGCGCCCGAAGCACGTGCTGATTCTCTCCGGCGACCACGTCTACAAGCTGAATTACCGGGAGATGCTGGACTTTCATCTTCGCCAGGGGGCGGACCTGACCGTGGCCGCGGTCATGGTACCCCGGGTGGAGGGCAGCTCCTTCGGCATTCTCAAGGTGAACGGGGCCGGCGAGGTGGAGAATTTCCTGGAAAAACCCGCCGACCCGCCGGGTTTGCCCGACAACCCCGATTTCTCCCTGGTGTCCATGGGGGTCTATATCTTCAACGCCGAGGTCCTGGTGGAGGAGGTCATCAAGGACGCCAAGCACAAGGCCAGCAAGCACGATTTCGGCGGCGACATCATCCCCCAGATGGTGGGGCGGAAAAAGGTGTTCGCCTTTAACTTCCAGGACCCGGCCAGCGGGGCGCCCCGCTATTGGCGGGATATCGGGCTGTTGGACGCCTATTTCAAGGCCCACCAGGACCTTTTGGGCGCCGGGCCCACCTTCGAGTTATTCGATCCGGAGTGGCCCCTGCGCTCCCGGCCCCAGCTCCTGCCGCCCAGCAAATTTATTACCGGAGGCCGGCCGGTGGCGGTGGAGGATTCCCTCATCGCCTCGGGCTGCATCATCGAAGGGACCGTGGCCCGGTCCATCCTCTCCCCCGGGGTCCGGGTGGGACTGGACGCGGTGGTGGAGGACGCCATCCTGTGGGACGGGGTGGTCATCGGCCCCCGGGCCAAGGTCAGGCGGGCGATTATCGAAGACGGGGTCCGGGTGCCGCCGGGCTTTTCAATCGGCTACGACCCCCAATGGGACGCCTCCCGCTTCCACCTCACCGAAGACGGGGTAGTGGTGGTGCCCAATAACGCCAGGCTGGAGGATTGAGGCGCATGAGTTCCCCTCGTTCCTAAGCTGAGCCTGGAAACGGCCTTTTTTCCGCCAAGCTTGGCAAGCATTTCGTTCCCATGTACCATTTGGGGGAGAGTAGATATGTTTCGACCCTTATCCGGGCTTGGACCGGGGCTGGCAGGACATGCCGTTCCGGCTTTTCAGAAAGTCCGCCATTGTGGTATCATTAGAAAATTATGAGTACAGGACCGGCACCTCCCGAAGATTTTGTGAGCCTCTACCGCCGGGCCTTTGAGGAATACGGGGCCTCCGCCTTGTGGAGCAGCCGTCCCGTGCCTAATCCGAGCTGCGAGGATGCGCTGGCCATTACCCGGAGTTTGCGCGTCGAAGGCGACCTGAAGGCCCGCCACCTGGCCGAGCAGATCGAGCAGGCGTGTCGTGCCGCTGTCTAAACTGCAAGAGGAAATCCTGACCCTGCTGGCGGCGCACCGCGACCCGGAAAGCTACGTGGCGGGCAGTACGCCCCTGAACCGGGACGCCCCTCGCTATTCCGGTGACATTGATATTTTTCATGACCGCGAGGCACGGGTTGCCCGCGCCGCTGAAGAAGATTGCGCTATCTTGCAGGCGCAGGGTTTTTCCCTGCAATGGCTCCGGCGGGAGGTCAACTTTTACTCTGTTCTCCTGCGGCGTGACGACGAGGCCACCAAACTCGAATGGGTGGTTGATAGTGACTTCCGGTTTTTTCCGGCCCTGCCCGACGAGCTTTTCGGCTATGTGCTCCATCCAGTCGACCTGGCCACGAACAAGGTTATGGCTGCCGCCGGGCGGCGGGAGCCGCGCGATGTGGTGGATTTGGTGATGATTCACGAACAGGTTTTGCCACTGGGAGCGGTGGTCTGGGCGGCGGTGGGCAAATCGTTGGGTTTCACGCCCGAAGGACTGATCAACGAAATACGCCGTCTGGCGCGCTATACGGAGGCCGATTTTCGCCGTGTGGCCAGTGACCCGCCGGTTGATCCCACCGCGACCATGGTCCGGTTCCGGCAGGCTCTGGACGAGGCCGAAGCCTTTGTCACGCGCATGCCAACAGACCAGGCGGGGTTGCTGTTCCTGAAAGACGGCCAGGTGGTGCAGCCCGATCCGGACCGTCTAGGCGATTACATCACCCATGGCGGGCAACGGCGCGGCCATTGGCCGACCAGCACCGAAATCTCCGCGGCTATGCTGGAGCATTATAAAAAGAAGCGGCCCACCCCTGAGGCAAGTTGATATGATGCGCGTTGCAGCCATGGCAGCCAAAGCTTCTCTGACCCCCACCCGCCTTTACCTGGTGCGGCACGGTCAGGTGGCCGACGGCCATACGGACCGGTACCACGGCAACAACGATATCGGCCTGTCGGATAACGGGGTGCGGCAGTTTGAAGACCTGGCGGCCCAGCTTAAAGGCGTTCCCCTGGCCGGCGTCTATGCCTCGGACCTGACCCGGGCCCGGATGGGGGCGGAGATCATCAGCCGGGGGCGCAACCTGGCGCCGCAAACCATCCCGGAGTTCCGGGAGGTCCACTTCGGGGCCTGGGAAGGCCTGAGCTTCGCCGAGATCGCCGAGCGTTACCCCGCCGACCTCCAGGCCCGCTTCCGGGACTTGACCAGCTTCCGCATCCCCGGGGGCGAAAGCCTCCTGGACGTGAGCGACCGGGTCCTGCCCCGCCTCAATGAGCTCATCAATGGGCACCACCAGGAGGCCCTTATCGTTGTGGCCCACGCCGGGGTCAACCGGGTCATCCTCAGCGAGGCCCTGGGCCTGCCCCTGGACCACCTCTTCCGCCTGGACCAGAACTATGGCTGCCTCAATGTCATCGACTACTTCCCCGACATGGCGGTGGTGCGCCTGATCAACGGCGGCGTCAACGGCGTGGCCGCGGTTTAGGGAGGTTTCTCCGCCTCATCCTCTGCCGGGTGCGCACGGCGGTCTTGTAAGTCATTTCCTCCCAACGAGCAATCAAAAGACCGGTTTTTGTCATTCTGAGCGCAGCGAAGAATCTCGCAGTTTCAAACGGTTGATACCGAGTTGCAATCAAAAAACCATTTATGGTAGCCGCAGGCTTTAGCCTGCGCCTGCATAGGCGAGACACCTGTGCCACTGATTGATTGCGAAATGGTATGAGAACCTCCAAGGGGAAAGAATTTATGGCAAACGCTAACGCAGCGCCGTAGGGGCGCACCCGCGTGTGCGCCCTCAATGCCGGGCGGACACATGGGTCCGCCCCTACGGGGAAATTGCCATTCGTTTGAGAATCGGTAGGGAATAGCCTTTCGTGCTTAGGGGAGCCTGACCCCCTGCTTCAGTCCACCTCGAAAAATTTGGTTGACCGGCGGATCACCCCGGCCAACTTTTGCGCCCCCGACGGCGACAGGAGGGTGGGCAGCAGGCGGTAACTGAACTTGAGGAGGGCCAGGTCGTCCGTCCGGAGGTCTTCCAGTGCCTCGGGTTGAAGGTCATAAGCCTCGATAAATACCGGGTCTAAGACCAGCCGGCGGAACCGGTCCAGGTCGTAGGCCAGGATGGCAAAGAGGTCTTGAACCAGGGCGTCCACCACCAGCTTCTCGGTCACTCCGGCTTTGAGCAGGATTTCCAGCCAGTCCCGGCGCCCCTGGTCATATTGGTTAAATCCCTGGTCGGCCATCCAGGAGGCCACCGTCCACTCGGGCTCGGCTTCGAAGCCCCGGCAATAATCCAGCCGGCGGCAAAAGTAATGGTCCTCGACGCCGTCCGGGGTGAGCCGGCTGCCCATGGTGAGGGGAAAGAGGCGGCAGGCCGCCGGGCGGTGCGGGTAAACCGTGCAGCCGTGTTCCCCCAGGAAGGGACAGCCGCCCTCCGGCGACCGGTAAGCATCGATAAAGACCAGGGGAAGATTGGAATTCGGTTCAATTTCCTGCCGGGTGTAACGCTCCAGCAAGGCCGTGGAAGTGATGCCCAGAGCCTGCTTCAGGCGCAGGAGGTCATAAGGGCTCAGGATGACGGTGGGGGTTAGGCAACACTGGTTGAAGCAGGGCAAATCGGGCTGACAGAGGAAGGTGAAGCGGCTGTCCGGGGACAGGCTTTCCTGGTCCATCTGCTGATAGAGAGATACCGTTTCCGGTTGATCTGGGGCCATTGATGCACGCCTCCGAATACAAAGATATTTTCCTCAGCCGCGGTCAACCTGACCGCCTAATACCGAGTAGCGGTAAAAAAGCAATGAAAATTCATGTCATTCTGAACGGAGCGCAGCTTCGTTACGAATCTCGGTGGCCTCTAAGGAGAGATTCTTCGCTCCGCTCAGAATGACATGAATAGTCTTTTGATCGCCCATTGGTATAAGTTCCCAGCCTGCTTTCGGCCAGTAGCGGCCTCACCTTACCAGGGCATCAGGGTGAAGGCGCTGGTACCGTCGATGGTCTCTCCCGGCCGCTTATTGGAGAGCTTCACGAATTGTTCGGCCCACTCTTTGGTGATGTCCTTGCCGTGGGCATACCAGGTGAAGGCCTTGAAATCAATGATCCGGATTTTTTTCACCTGCCGGTCGGCGAACATGGCCAGGGTGTCGCCGGTGCTCGAATCCTTCATCTTGGCCTCGAAGGCCACCGTGCTCTCGGCGCCCGTGGCCCGTTCCATAACCCTGACCGCGGTGCCGCCGCCATAGGGGGCATACTCCAAGACGCTGAGGGCCACATTGCTGGGAACCAGTTCGGTGATCGCCAGTTCCAGGGTCAGGCAATCCTTCCCTGGGACCTCCACCACCTGAAAACGGTGGTAAGGATCGTTCGCAAAAGCGGTTTTGAATTCCTGGCGCATGTATTGCGCCATGGTGGCTACATCTTCCTTCATCTGGCCCTGGCGGAAGTTTTGCTGCCACCAGTTGGACTGTATGAGGTGATCGGTGCGCACCTCCGGGATACAGATGCTCTTATAAGGCTTAAAATCCACGCCGTCCTTGAACCAGACCTTCTGAAACGGGAGATCCTCCTGCTTCGCCATCTGGTTCACGGGCACAAAGCCGGCGCCCACGGAGGGGGATGCCTTCAACGCCGCGCAGCCTGATATCATGAAGCTGAGTCCCAAGATGACCGCTACCATAACCTGTAACACTCGCTTACTCTCCTTGGCTCCGAACCGGGATTAAACGGCAACCTTGGCCACCGCGGTTTAAATTAATTTTGGGGACCTCATCGTCCGGTTGCCCAGGGCGATTCGCGCCGGACTGCGGCAACCCACGCCTGGGGCGGGGCCATCGGGCCCCCCTTGAATGATTACCGCTCGATTTTTTCCAACTCCTGACGCCGGTCTCCGGTAAAATCCGACTTTAAAAACTCCTGGTTGTCCGGTAGACGCAGGTAAAAATTGGGCAGGGCGGCCACGGCGATGGTGGCTCCCTCCACCCGGCAGTCCAGGAGGTGCCCGCCGGCCCGCCGGTCCGCGGTGATAAAATGGCAGTGGTAGCCGGGCATGTTGACCCCGGCCAGGTAAGCCGGGTGGCGGAAGGCCACGATGGTCCCCTTGACGTTGGCAAGTTCAAATACCGCCTGTTTTGCGGCCGCCTGCGCCAGGGGCGGGTAGGGTTTCTGCTGCCGGGGGATGCTCCGGGTCTTGACGGAGGTGAAGAGGCCTTCAACCCTGATGGCATAAGGGAGGTTGGGGCTGGGGAGCAGCTTGTCAAAATAATCAAGGAGTTGCTGGTAGGTCAGGGGCATCTCGATCATGTGCGTCCTGCCGGCCTTGAAGAAGGTCACCTCGGCGAAGGGGGTTTTCATGGTCCCGGCCACGGGCGAGACGCGGCCGTCGGCCTTGATCTGGTAAAAGGCGCCGTCCAGGGCGATCATTTCGCCGTCCAGGGCGTCAAAGGTGCCCAGGCCGAAGTCGCCATGCCGGGCTAAGGCATGAAAAGTCAGGTCGCCGTCGTAGACTCCGGCCATAAGGGCCTGGAGGGTGGAGGTTTGGAAGAGCCGGCCGGGCTCGGCGGCGTGGAGGACGCCGGCGCTGAGGACAAGTGCCAGGCATAAGGCCAACGCCAGTCCACGCCTTAATTTCATCAGCATAAGTCCTCAGGGTTATTCCGGAGTTGGGGCAGCGGGTTGGGTCTTTCCACCCCTTATACGGTTTTCAGTTTTCAGTTAAAAGAAATTATAGATATCGATAATATTTTAAATAGTTGATTGGTTAGATTTGAAAGTGAATCTGTTTAACTCTTATCGGTTGTTGTTCCTAAATTATTAGCTGTTTCAGATAGCCCCACCAGGACAGGAAAAATTGCACCGCCTCTCCGTCCCGTCTCGTCATGGTCCAGAGGAATTCGCCCAGGCCAATTTGCCCCAGGCCGTAGTAAGCCAAGACCACCTGGCCGACGGCGGCGTAACCGGTGGCGATTTGCCCCACCCCCACCACCAGGGCCCCGGCGAATTGGGCCAGGACGAAGCCGCCGATGAGAAACTGGCCGAATCCGAAGACCAGCCCGACCCCGAATTGGGCCACGGTGATCAGCCCCAGGCCGAACTGGCCGATGGCGATGACGCCCTTGGCCACCCGCCACTTGCCCCGGCTGTCTTTGCCGAAGGCGATATGGACCAGGGGAAAACCTCCGTAGGTACGCGCGGATTTCCATTCAAACCCGGTGCCGGACCAGGCGGGGTTGGCCGGTTGGGGGACGCCGCACCGGAGGCAGGTCCGGGCCTGGTCGCTCACTTCGGCGCCGCATTCCCGGCAGGTGGTCAGGGCCATGGCCGTATAATCAATCCTTGCGGTTCATCAGGGCCGCCAGGTAGCCGGCGCCGAAACCGTTGTCGATGTTGACCACCGCCAGGCCGGTGGCGCAGGAGTTGAGCATGGCCAAAAGGGCCGCCAGGCCGCCGAAAGAGGCGCCGTAACCCACGCTGGTGGGCACCGCAATCACCGGCCGGTCCACCAGGCCCGCCACCACGCTGGGCAGCGCCCCTTCCATGCCGGCCACCACGATGAAGCAAGTGGCCTGGGCCAGGAGTTCCTGGTGGGCCAGGAGGCGGTGGAGGCCCGCCACCCCCACGTCGTACAGGGCTTCGGCCCGGTGGCCCATGATTTGGGCAGTGACCAGGGCTTCTTCGGCTACGGGGATATCGGAGGTCCCGGCCGAGATCACCAGGATCAGGCCGCGGCCCCGGTCTGGGACTTCGCCCCGGCTGAGGGTCAACGACTGGGAGGCATCGTGATAGCGGGCGTGGGGGAAGTCAAGCTGCAGCGCCGCGGCCGCCTCCGGGGCCAGCCGGGTCACCAGGACGTGGTCGGCCCGGGCGCAGAGCGAGGTGAGGATGCCCCGGACCTGCTCCAGGCTTTTGCCGGCGCCGAACACCACCTCGGGGAACCCCTGGCGGAGCTGGCGGTGATGGTCCACCCGGGCGAACCCCAGGTCTTCGAAGGGCAGGGTCCGGAGGCGCTCCAGGGCCGCAGCCACCGGCAGCCGGCCGGTCCGGACCTCCTCCAACAGGAGTTCCAGGATTTTTTTGTTCATGAGAAATCCCTGCTTTCAAGACCGGGGTCCAGGCTTATGACGCCAGCCTCGGATGAGATATCCTACTAATATAGTTATCTTTGATGAAATTGCCAACCGCTGGGGAGAGTTAACCCGAAAAGGCGCCGCCTTGATTTCTATCTGAGAGAAAGTGATGGACCTGATATGGAGCAAATTATTGGCATTCACAGCCCCGGCTTGACCAGTTAGAAGCACTTAAAAAACCATTGTTCAATCCAGGGGTTATGGTCAAAAAAATATCTGTTCACCAGTTGATAAATTTCCAGAATCAAAACCGCAATCAAAATGCGGTAGATCCAGATTTTAATCCATTCTTTGGTAGCTAATACCGCCCCGGTCCAGGCGCCGATAACGCTGCCCACCGACAGGCACAGGCCGATATACCAGTCAACTTCTCCGGCCCCGGCAAATATCACCAGGGAGGCGAGAGACATGGGGAAAATTGCCACGGCCTTCACCGCATTGGCTTTTTTCAGATCATACCCGATGGCGAGCACCAGCACCATGAGGGCATAGGTACTCGCATCCAGCACAATAAACCCGCCCCAGAGGCCCACCAGAAAGAATAAGCCCAGATGCCACCACTTGATAGTCGGCTTATCGGCCTTTTGATCCCGCAGCAGTCTTTTCGGGTTAGTTAACAGCAGCACAAACGAAGCGATCACCGCCAAGGTAATGGCCCAACCGATATACCTGGATCGGAGGGCGGTAGCGATGCAGGCGCCTATACATGCGCCCGCGGCGCAAGGGATGGAGAGCACAAGGGCATTGCGCCAATCAATGGCCTTGGCTCTTTGAAATGCGACAATGGAAGCAATGCGGCCGATGGCGATTTGCACCCGGTTGGTGCCGTTGGCGATATTCGCCGGGAGCCCGAGAAATATCAGGAGCGGCAGGATTATGGCGGACCCGGCGCTGGCGATGGTGTTCAAAAACCCGGAACAAAATCCGGCCCCCACGTAGAGCAACAGCCTTCCAATTTCGTCCATCCAGGCTTTCTACCTCAATCCGCCCGATATCGTCAAATGAAATCGCTGGGGCGCTTCACGCCGCCTGGTTATTGGGGCGTCAGTTTACCCTCCCGGGTCACCCGGAAAGAACGGCCCCCCCAGGTGACCCGGCTGCCCAGGAAACTTGCCAGCCAGAGGCCGAAGGCGAGCAGGTCTTTGACGGGCAGGAGGGCAAAGGCCCACCGGGGGAGCGGCCCCTTGAGGCCGCGGTACTCGGAGAACCCGGCCAGGACGCCCCGGAGGACCAGGGTGGCCGCGGCCAGCCCCCAGGCCCAGGGCGCCAGGCCCGTTGCCAGCAAGATGGCGAGGCTGTAGACCAGGGCGTGGGTGATGCCGTAGGCCAGATAACCCGCCGGGCGGCAGATCCGGTAGGTGCGGGCCCAGCGTAGCTGATGCGCCAGGTAATCCCGGCAACTCATCTCCGGGTTGTGGGTCGAAACCACATAGGGGAGGATTTTGACCTTAAGCCCGGTCTGGGCGACCCGGAAGCCTAACTGATAATCATCCGCCAGGAAGTCGGCCAGGGGAGCCAGGCCGCCTATGGCGGTGAGGGCCTGCCGGGTCAGGGCCATGGCGGCCCCCAGGGCGAAGCGGATGCCCTCGACGTAGTTGGCCACGGCCACCGAAGGGATGAAATCGGCGGCAATGGTCAGGGCCTCCAGCGCCGAGCCCAGGGTGTGGCTGGGACCGGCCCGGTAGGGGCAGCTCACCAGGCCCACTCCCGGCTCCCGGAAGGCCGCAGCCACCTGGGCCAGGTAATCGGGGCCGGCCAGGACATCCCCGTCGGCAATCACCAGGAGGTCATACCGGGCATAGGGCATAAGCTGGCGCAAGGTGCTGATCTTGGGATTGAGGCCCAGATCTTCCGGACAGATAACCACCGAAAGGTCGCAGCCGGGATGGGCCCGGGCCAATTCCCGGAGGAGGGCCAGCACCGGGTCATCCGGGTCCCGCACCCCGAAGAGCACCTGGTAGGAGGGATAATCCTGGGTCAGAAAGCTGGTCAGGCATTTCCGGGAGGAGGGTGAAAGACCCTTAAGGGGCTTGAAGACGGTGATGCCGGGGCCGGTTTTGACCGGCGGGGCCGAGGAGGGGAGGGGGCGGAAAAATCGCCCCAGACAGACCAGGGCCAGGAACTGGTAGAACCAGGCCGCGGCCAAAAGGAGAAAAAGCAGATAAATCATGGCGCCCATCAGGTTTCAGGCTGGCGCCGGTTCCAGCCCCGGCGCCGGCCGCTCAAGGTCAGGGAGTAAACTGCCCGGCAGGACTCCGGCATCATAGCATCTCCCTGGAAAAAAGACAGCAGATAGCCAAAGGTTGCTTTTAGTCCTTGCCTTTGGCGAAATGCATCTTACATTACACAAATAGCGATAAGGGCGGCAGGGATGGAAGAAAGTCGCCGCGGCCGGAGCGCGGCCATTGGCGGCCCGGAGATACGGTAAAAATATCCTGAAGGAAAGGAGTCAGAGAATGGGAGAAATAAACTGGCGGGATAACTGGGACTCAGCCCAGGAAGAAGCCCAAAAAGAAAACCGCCGCATCTTGCTGGAACTATATATGGATGGGTGCCCCCATTGCACGCACCTGCACACTGAGACCCATGTCGATCCGGGGGTGATTGAGGCGGTAAACTCCAAGTTCATCCCGGTGCGCCTGGACGGGCGCAAGAACATGGATATGGTGAAAAAATTCAACGTCACCGGGGCGCCCACCACCCTGGTCTTCGAGGCCGACGGCAAGGAAGTGCAACGATTTCCCGGTTACTACTCGCCGGCGGACTACTTGAAACAACTGGAGAAAGAGGTCTAATACCACGCTACGCCCAAAAGGCAGGTTCCCTCTGGGGGGAGCGTCTTACGCCCCACGCATGGGACGTGAGACGCGCCCTGCCAACGCCCAGCCGGCCTCAACGATATCCTTACGCTCTCCCCGATTAATTCCTTCTGCCGGCTTTTTTCGGTTCTTTCCCGGCCTTTCTGATTTGCCAAGGGAGGAATTTTTTTATAGTATAAGGCTGCAGATTCTCACGGGTCTGCCGGGTCCGCAGATCACTTCCGCGTGTAAGGGGTTACATGAGTTTTCGCGTCAAGTACGGACTTACGATTTTTGTGGTTCTGGCAATTTTGGCAATGGCAGCAGGATTTGCCGCGGGTCAAGACGAGGAAGGATTTGAGGTCTCCGCCCGCTCTTTTGTCATTATGGATGCCAAGACCGGCAAGATCTTACTAGCCCTTAACCCCCAGCTCTTTTGGCCTCCGGCCAGCACCCTCAAGGTGATGACCGCCCTGTCGGTGGTGGAGCACCTGAAGATGGACGACCAGGTAAGCGTCAGCGCTACTGCGGCGGCGGCCCCGGCGTCCAAGATTTATATTAAGCCGGGAGAGACCTACACCGTGCGGGACTTGCTTTATGCCCTGCTGCTGTCGTCGGCCAATGACGGCGCCCGGGCATTGGCGGAGAAGGTGAGCGGCAGCGAGGCGGCCTTCGCGGCTCAGCTCACCCAGGAGGTCCGGCAGTGGGGCGCCTACCGCACGACCCTGGCCACAGCCAACGGCCTGCCGGCGGACAATCAATACTCCACCGCCCAGGATCTGGCGCTGCTGTTTCGGCGGGCCATGAGCAACCCGGAACTGGCCAAGATCATGGCCACCAAGTATTACACCATCCAGGGAGACCGGGAACTGAGGAATCACAACCGGTTCCTCTTCACCACGCCCATGGCGGTGGGGGGGAAGACCGGGTACACCCGGGCCTCCAAGCACACCTATGTGGGGATGTTTAAAAACGGCGACCAGGAAATCATCATCGCCATGATGGGGAGCACGAAGAAGTGGGCTGACCTGCGGCCGTTGATTGAAAAGGGCTTCGAACTGGCCGGGACGCCCATCGCCAAGATGCCGCCGGCGGAAGAAAAGCTCTGGTTTGCCAAGGCCAGTAACGGCAGGGGCAAGGTCGCCAAATCCAGCCGCAAGCGGCGGGCCAAGGTAGTGATGGGCGGCGCGGGGTCGGCGCCGGTCAAGAAAAAATCCGCCGTTAAGAAAAAATCCAGCAACTGACCTTAAGAGTGTCAAGATGCAGAGGTATTCCAGGGTATGGCAGAAAAAGGTTTATTCCATAAGGTAAAAAACAAGCCCACGCGGCGGCGATTCGTGGTGTCCACCATCCGCAAGGACGAGGATCACTTTGAGACCGCCATCTTCGAGGCCAATTTTTTCTATCTGCCCCGGCACTGGGACCAGCCGGAGTTAACCCTGACGACCTCTACCCCGGCCGAGGCCTGGGACCTGCACGCCAAACTGGCGGTGCGCTTGCTCCACGAGTATCCCGCCCGTATTATTCAGGAGTATTGCGAACCTGCCACCCAGACGCCTCCCCAGGATTGAGGCTTCCTGCCCCGCTCCATTCCCGCATTTTTTCCCACCAGAAGGGTTATTTCGTTATTCAGGTCCTATCCCTAATTGCATGAATTCTTTGATAAGTTCCGGTTCTATCACGTTAGTCGCTATGCATCCATTTCTCTTTCCACCCCAATTCTTTGCCATCTGATACCAAAGAACAGTCAAACGACTATTATTTGTCATTCTGAGCGTAGCGAAGAATCTCGTTTTTTGAGCCGCTGAGATTCGTAACGAAGCTGCGCTGCGTTCAGAATGACAAGATTATTTATCGCCCTCTGTACTGCAGCCTCGTATGACTCCGGTTTCAAGAAAAGCAACTTTGAGGGCCTTTTCCCCGGACCAAGAGGTCGCCAAGCCAATCTTACCTATGGCGCCAAGGTGGCCGCAAAATCCCGGTTAGATGAAATTGGGGGTTCCCGAACGAGGAAATCAGGGAATTCCTTATTTACATTAACCTGGATTCGAAGAATATTTCGCTTATTACTACATTTTTTTAAGGGAAAAATCCAAGAACCGCAGGACCGGCAGTAGCTATGGGCAGGCTCAAGATAAAATGTGGCGAAAAATCGGCTCAAGAGATGGACCGAATCACGCAAAGGAGATTAGGGTGGGATCATGAGGTTAACCAGAGGTAGAAAGTTGTCGGTACTTTTTGGGTGTGCGGCCCTGCTCTTGGTCCTGTCCGGAGCCTCAAACCGGGCCCAGGCTGAATCCCCGGGCCATCAGACGTTCAAACCTCCCCAAGGCCTGGAGCAGGCGTGTGTACCCGGGGAAGTACTGGTTAAGTTTAAGGATTCCCCCGCCACTTTTCGCGGCAAGCCCAGCCGGAAGCATCTGAATAGCCTTCACGGCCGCGCGGCGGCGGAATTTGTCGCGGCCTTGCCCACCAAGGCCCAGGCCGCCCTGGAACGGGTGCAGGGCCAGGTACTCCGTACCCATCCCTCTATCGGCCTCCTCCGGGTGAAGCTTCCGGCCCAGGTGCCGGTGGGCCAGGCCATTGACACCCTCTACCGCAGCGGGGCGGTGGAATATGCCGAGCCCAATGTCCTGATCATACCCCAGGCCACTCCCAACGATCCCCAATTCCCTAATCAATGGGGCTTGCATAATGACCTCAGTACGGGGGGAACGGCGGGGGCGGACATCAAGGCCCCCGAGGCCTGGGAGATCACCACCGGCGGCAACAGCGCCATCGTAGCGGTGGTCGACTCGGGAGTTGATTACCTCCACGAGGATTTCTATATTGCTCTCGATGCCCCCATGTTTCGTCGCTATACCCTTCCTGCAGATCCTCCGCTTTATTTTCCAGGTGATCCTTTAACCTCCAACCTCTGGGTCAATCGCGGCGACGGGGTCACCACCTACGACGAAGAGGTGGACAATCCTTACGGCTACTCCCTCAAGGCCTTTATTCGCAATGGCATTGATGACGATACCAATAATTTTGTGGATGATTATTTCGGTATCAACACCACGGTGACCCCCAGCACCGGCGATCCCATGGATACCACCGGCCACGGCACCGCTATGGCCGGGATCATCGGCGCGGTGGGCAACAACACCCTGGGAATTGCCGGCGTCAACTGGCAAACCAAGATCATGGCCCTCAAGTGCATGACCACCACCGGCACGGCGGACAACGCCATCACCTGCATTAATTATGCCCTGTCCCAAAAAGGGGACCAGCATCTGATCCTGACCCTGGGCTGGAGTCAGAACCCTAATTATACCTATTCGAACTCCCTGCACGACGCCCTCCGCATCGCCCAGGACTCCGGAGTGCTGGTGGTGGCCGCGGCCGGCAACAACACCGAGGATAACGACATTTTCCCCAATTATCCCTCCAGTTACAATCACGACCCCAAGGATTTTCCCACGGTGGCCAGCATCACCCCGGATAACATCATCAGCGTCGGGGCCTCCGACCAATTCGACAAGAAGGAAACCAACAGTAGTTACGGACTGGCCACCGTGGACCTCTTTGCCCCCGGCAAAGATATACGGACCGCCACCTACTCGACCACCATCCCTTCAAATAAGTACGCCAACGGCACCGGGACGTCCTATGCCGCGGCCCACGTAGCCGGCGCCTGCGCCCTCCTGTGGAACAGATACCCGGCCAAGGATTGGAAACAGATCAAGGCCCTGGTGCTGAACGGCGCCGAAGACGGCCTGGCCCAGGATTTCCGCGCTATCTGCGTCACCGAAGGCCGGTTGAATCTGGCCAATTCCCTGAATCCGGCCATCGAGAACGCCCCGGCCGTCTTCTCCATCTTCGAAGTAAGCCCCGATCCGGGTGATCCTACCATCGTTCCGGGCCGGGGCGATACCAATAATACCCTGGTGATCACCGGGGTGAACTTTGGTGCGAGCATCGGCACCATCAGTTTTCTGGGTACGGACTTTCCGGCTGCCAATATTTTGAACTGGGACAACGAGAAGATCGTTGCCACGGTGCCGTCGGGGGTGCCCAAGGGGATCGGCAGATTGCTGGTGACCAACGCCGCGGGGCTGACCTCCCGGGGAGCCGGTTTCAGCAACATCTCCCGTGAGCGGTTGGTGGGCAATCTCATCCTGGCCCGGGGCCTGGCGGCCAGCGCCCAAGTCAACAAAGATGTCTGGGTCATGGGAGGCCGGACCTATTGGGGGACGGTGTCCCACGTTGAAAGGTATTCTCTGGACACGAACCACACGGTGATCGACTCGGAATGGATGATGCCCACCGGGGTGACCAACGCCGGCGCAGCCAGTATCGGCGCTAAGATTTATGTGGTGGGCGGCGCTACGGAAGATAGCGCCGGTACTGTTACCCCGGTGGCCAACCTCCAGATCTTCGATACCGCCACCCGGACCTGGCATACCGGTCCACCGCTGCCCAAGGCCATGATGCAATGCGCGGTGACCAGCGCCGGGGGCAAACTCTATGCCTTTGGCGGGATGCCGACAACTACCACTGTGGCCAAAGACGCCTACGTCTTTGACCCGGTGGCTGACGCCTGGAGCATCATAAATCCTTTGCCTACCGCCACCGCTTATGCCGCGGTCGCCCCCACCGCTTCGGGAAAGATCTGGGTAATGGGCGGATTCTCCAACTCTGCCTCGACGTCTCAGCAGAAAATAGTGCAGGAGTATGATCCCGTCATGAACCAATGGACCCAGCAACTTCATCTGGTCAGGCCCCGGGGCGGGGCCGCGGGGATCAATTACGGGGGCCAGGTCTTCTGCCTGCGGGGCACCAAGCCGTCCTTGTTGAACGCAACCCATTATGATGAGTATGCCGATGGGGAGTGGTATAATCTCGCCTGGGGCTATTGGATGCCTTCCATCATGAATTATTTGGGAATCTGGGTGACTCCGGCTCCCAATGTCTTATACCGGACAGGCCTCTATACGCCTTCACCGGGCAAGCACCTGGATAAAATTTTCCTCATGGGAGGGGTGACGGGAACCGCCAATATGCCGTACAAATTCGACTACTCGGACAAGGTGTGGGCCTTCCCAGCCCCAGCCGGCGCTGAATCTGGCGCCAATATTTCACCGATTCTCAATCTGTTGCTGCTATCCTCGGATTGATTCAGCGTCAGGATAAAGAGGCTCATTCGCATAAGTGTCTTTTCGGGGGATACCTGGTCGAGATGTGATTCGAAAAGGTTAAAGTTAAAAGTTCAAGGTTCTTAACGAAAGGTGCGCACCGCGCACCGTGAAAAAAAGCTATCGACTTTTCATTGGTTACGGGTGGGCCAAAAGCCCATGAGGACCTGCTTTCTTAAGAGAATGCTGTCTTCTCCCAAGTTGCCGTCAAACAAGGAGTAATCCTAATTGTAGGGGCGGTTCGCCAACCGCCCCTACGGCTCTGGATCAAAATTGCTCGGGGCTTGAGAGCCATAGTGGGCGCGCCGGCAAGGACCTTTCGATCCAAGAAGCTTGCCGAAGAAAATTTGGCCGGACGCTCAACCCCGTTTCAGCTCAAATCCACCCGTTTGACCCCGGGGAGTTCGAAGACCTCCTGGAGCATCCGGCGGTCGGGATGGGAGGTCCTGATCCGCAGGAGAAAGTTGGCGGTGATCTCATGTTTTTCCAGGTCCTTCTTCAAGCCGAAATTGATTACCTCAAAGGCATGTCTGGTGATGACATCCTGGAAAAGGTTGAATTGGCCGGCCAGATCCTGGGAGACAATGGTCATTTCCTGATACCAGTCCTTTTTCAATCGCCGCTCGAAGAACTTCACGCCTACTAACGAGACGACCGTCAGGATTGCCACTACGGAGCCGTAGAGATAAAACCCCGCGCCTATGGTTAAACCGATGGCGCAGACCACCCAGACGCAGGCAGCCGTTGTCAAGCCCCGGATGGTATCCTTATATCGAAGGATAACCCCGGCGCCAAGAAAGCCGATGCCGGTCAGGGCCTGGGCCGCAATCCGGCCGGGGTCCACCCGCAAGGCGTCCGCCGGCAATTCTTCCACCATGCCGTAAGAGAGATATTGTGACAGGACCATGACCAGGGCCGAACCGAGGCACAGGATGAGGTAGGTCCTGATGCCGGCCGGCCGCCCATGCACCTCGCGCTCGAATCCCACCAGGGCCCCAAGGATTGCGGCTAAGAACAATCTGAACAGAATCTCTCCGTGATGCGGCGTCATGTACCGTTCTCCTTTAAGAGTGGAAAATTACCTTCCGTGGATTATCGCCATCTTGTCAGGTTGATGGTTGCCGTTGAGCCCATGTCTTAGGTGAGGATGGGGCTAGAAATGAGACGGTGGGGGAGTTGAGGGTGTGGGCCCAAAAGTGTTCATCTATCCGCAGTCAGCTTTCAGTAAAAACAAAAAGTTAAGTCTTTCTGATGAAAAATGCTCGACGTATCCACTATCATATCTTCTTGAATTTGTTCAATAAGCTGATGGCTGAAAGCTGAAAGCTCCTTATGAAATCCCCCAGACCGCAATCCCGGCCTGGTCGGCAATCCGGCGCATCTCCGGGCCGTCGAAGATCAGGGTTTTGCCGGCCTCTATGGCCAGGGCAACGGCCTTGACCTCCCGCATGGCGGCGATGGTGTCCAGGCCCACGGCCGGCACGTCAAACCGGAGATCCTGGCCGGGTTTGCTCATCTTGACCACCACGGCGCCGGGACCCGCCAGGGCGCCGCCCCGGCGGATGGTCTCGTCGGTGCCTTCGATGGTCTCCAGGGCCACGATGACCTGGCGCCGCACCACGGCGCACTGGCCGATGTCCAGGCGGCCCAGTTCCCGGGCCGCCTGCAGGCCCAGGTTGATGTCGGCCAGCTCGGCCGGGGTGGGAGACCGGCGGCTGAGCGGGCCCGGAGTGGCCAGGAGGTCGTTAAGGAAGAGGGTGGAGGGGGCGATGGTGATGCCTTCGGTCGCCATTTCGTCGGCCACGGCCCGTAGGAGGCGGTCGTCCTGGCCGGCGCCGGCCCGGCGGATGACGCCCAGGGCCCGCCAGTCGGGGCGAAACTCCCGGAAGAGACGGCCCCGGCTGATACCACCGGCCATGACCGCCTGGCGGACGCCGGCGGCCTTGAAAATGCGGATGATTTTGCCCAACTGGCCCACGTGGATCCAGTGGAACTCGGTAACGAGAGAGGCCAGGGCCGGGTCAGTCTCGCCCCGGTGGGCCACCGCGATGACCGCAGCCCCTTGCTGCCGGGCAGCCTGGGCGAACAGGAGGGGAAACTGCCCCTTACCCGCGATTAAGCCGATGTTCTCTGACATCCGCCGGGAGCAGGCCCCGTTCCGAGGTCTCCAGAAACGCCAGGAGGTGGCCGATCTCGGGAGTCGGGGGTATTTCGTTCTTGATCCTGGTGATGGCCTCTTTCTGGTTCAAGTCTGAGAGGAACAGGAGTTCGTAGGCCCGTTTCAAGGGTTGGAGAGATGAGTCAATGAAGCCATGCCGCTTTAAACCCACCAGGTTGAGTCCCACCAGCTTGGCCCGGTTGCCCACGGCCATGGCGTAGGGGGGGACGTCCCGATGCACCGCCGAACACCCGCCCACAAAGGCATGGCAGCCCACGTGGCAAAACTGGTGGATGGCGGAGAGGCCCCCCAAAATGACGTAGTCCTCCAGGATAATATGGCCGCCCAGGGTGGCGGCGTTGGACATGATGACCCCGTTGCCCACCTGGCAGTCGTGGGCCACGTGGGTATAGGCCATGAACAGGTTGCCGTGGCCGATGCGGGTGGCGCCGCCGCCGCCGGCTGTGCCCCGGTGGATGGTGGCGAACTCCCGGATGATGTTGCCGTCGCCGATGATCAGTTGGGTTTCCTCACCCTTGAATTTCAGGTCCTGGGGAATTTCACCGATGACCGCGAACTGAAAAATCTCGCACTTGTTGCCGATGGTGGTGAAGTCCTTAATCACCGCGTGGGGACCGATATGGGTATCGTGGCCGATCCGCACCCGGCCCTGGATGATGCTGTAGGGCCCTATGGTGACGCCCTCACCCAATTCGACGGTTTTATCCACCAGGGCGGTGGGGTGGATTTGGACCATATTCATTCCTCCCCTTGACCGATTGCGGCCATGAGCTCGCCTTCGGCCACCAGGGTCTGGCCGACAAAGGCCTGGGCCTTCATTTTCCAAAATTTCTTGCCGCCGCGCAGCGATTCCACCTCGATGCGCAATTGGTCTCCCGGGACCACCGGCTGGCGGAAGCGCATCTTGTCTAAACCCAGCAGAAAGAGGTGAGAGTTGCCCTGGAGTTCCGGGAGGGACAAGAGGGCCAGGATGCCCCCCACCTGGGCCATGGCCTCGGCGATGAGGACGCCGGGCATGATGGGCCGGCCGGGGAAATGCCCCTGGAAAAACGGCTCGTTAATGGAGACATTTTTCAACCCTACCACGCGTTTGCCCTTCTCCAGACTGGTGATGCGGTCCACCAGGAGAAACGGATAACGGTGGGGCAGGATTTTTTGAATTTCTTCCAGACTCAGGGTCTGCGGTGAGTTCATGGTTCCGGCTCCTGAGGTTCAAAAATAATAGTTGAAAGTTCAAAGTTCAAAGTTCAAGGTTCAAGGGTTTCAGTTTTCAGTTTTCAACTTTGAACTTTGAACTTTCAACCTTGAACTGTCTTTTTCCTGGTTCAATTGGGCCGAGAGTTCCCGGACTTCGTGCTCCAACTGTTTAAGCCGCTGATACAGGTCAGGGAGTTTGGGGAGATGGCTCATGGTCTGGAGCCATTCCCGGTGCGGCCGCGCCGGGGTGCCGGACACGGTTCCGCCGGCGGCAACCGAGCGGTGCACGCCGGATTGGGCGCCCACCTGGACGCCGTCGCCCAGTTCGATATGGCCGGTCACCCCCACCTGCCCGGCCAGGGTCACCCCTTGCCCCAGTTTGGTGGAGCCGGACACCCCCACCTGGGCTACCAGGAAGGAATGGTCGCCCACTTCCACATTGTGAGCCAGGTGCACCAGGTTGTCGATCTTGACGCCGCGTCCCACCCGGGTGGCTCCCAGGGCCCCGCGGTCGATGGCGCAATTGGCCCCGATCTCCACGTCGTCTCCGATGACCACCGTCCCCAATTGGGGGATCTTCACGTGTCCCGCGGCTTGAGGGACGAACCCGAAGCCGTCGGAGCCGATCACCGTGCCGCTGTGAATGATGCAGCGCTCTCCCAGCGTGCAGCGTTCCCTGATGGTGACGTTGGGATAGATCAGGGTGCCGGCGCCGATGCTGACCTCATCATTGATAACGCAGCCGGGCATGACCGTGACCCGGTCGCCCAGGCGGACGCCGGCGCCGATAAAGACCAGGGGGGCAATGGAAACCCCTTGGCCCAGGGCCACTTCGGGGCCCAGGTAAGCCAGATCACTGACACCGGGCCAGCGCCAAACCGGGGGGGCAAAGAGGGCCGCCACCCGGGCGTAGGCCAGATATGGGTGGGGAACGATGATCAGGGGCCGCGCCAGCCCGGCGTATTCCCGGGAGACGATAAAGGCGGCGGCGCGGCTCTGATCCACCAGGCGGGCAAATCGCCTCTGGGTGATAAAGGTGATCTCCCGGGGCGTAGCCTGATCTATGGGGGCAATGCCCTCAATGCAAAGATCGGCGGGCCCCTGGAGTTCTCCCCCCAGAAGTGCCGCCAGCTCGCCCAAGGTGTGCGTCATGCAGCCTTTAGCCGCCGAACTTGCTGCGCACCTTATCGGTGATGTCCATCTTGGGGTCCATGTAGAGCAGCCCGGCATTGCGCTTATCCAGAACCATATCCAGCTTCTCCTGCTGGGCCACGGCTTTGACCGCGCCTTCCAGTTTCTGGAATAACGGCGCCAGTTGTTGTTCCTGGTATTGCTGCAGCTGCTTTTCGGCGTCGCCGCCCTGCTTTTGAAAATCCGCCATTTTCTTTTCCAGCTCGGCCGCCTTGGTTTTACGGGCATCTTCTTTCATCACGGATGCCTGCTTCTGGAAATCCTCGACCTCTTTGGCCAGGGCAGCGCGTTTCTGGGCAAACGGTTTGCCCAGTTCGTCGGATTTGCGCTTGATAGCATCCTGGACCGCTTTTCCGGCGGCGGATTTGGAGACGACGTCCATGCCGTCCACGACGCCGACTTTGAAGTCGGCGGCCGCCGCCCAAACCGGCGTCAACACCAAAACTGCGGATAACAATAGCCCTACACCTACCTTAGACATGCAAACCTCCTGAGTTGATCGATATCAAAACTTCCTTCCCCGGCGGGCTATGCCGCGCCGGAAAAATCTGGTCCTGTCCCTTCGGGTTCAAAGTTCAAAGTTCAAGGTTAGAATGACCCGCCCATGGTGAATTCCCAGGCACTGGACCGTTCATTGGGGTGTTTCGACAGATTATAACCCCATTCCACCCGGAGGGGGCCCATGGGGGAGAACCAGCGAAAGCCGACCCCGGCGCTGGTGCGCAAAAAAGGCCCGATATAGTTGGGGCCATAGACGTTACCGGCATCGAAGAAGATGGTCCCGGTGAGGCCAAGTTTCTTATAGAGCGGGAACCGGAGTTCCTGGTTAAGTTGCAGGAATCGCGGTCCACCGATGCGGTCATCGGTAGCCGGGTCCCGGGGGCTGATTTCAGCATATTTGAACCCCCGGATGGTGTCGATGCCGCCCAGGTAGAACAGTTCGTAGGCCGGCATGGCCCCCCAGGACAACTTGTTCATGCCGCCGGCCCGGGCATGGGACACCGCGACCATATTCCATCTTAAGGGAAAATACCAACCGGATTCTGCGATATAGCGCACAAAGGCAGTATCGCCACCCAGGCCGGCTATTTCAAAGGAGAGGCTGTTGTCCGAGCCCTTGGTGGCGGCAAACAGGGAGTCCCGGGAATCCCGCCGGATCACGAAGGAGGTGGCGCTGGTATTATGGATCTTGGAGGCCTCCACCAGCGTCTGGGAGGCGCCGTCCACCAGGTCATTGAGTTGGACGTTCTCAAACCGGTACATCCAGAAGAGGCGGGTGTATTTCCACTTTAGGGGATGACTCAGACGTAACGTGCCGCCTTTGCTGACCCGGGTGTATTCGCTGTATTCCCTCTCCCAGTTAAAGCCGTCGATGCCGAGAGAAAGGGGCCGGTCGAAGAGGTAGGGCTCCGTAAAGGAAGCCCGGATCCGGTGAGAAATGGAGCCGATGACCGCTGAGACCTTGAGTTGCTGGCCCCGCCCGAAGAGGTTGTTCTGGCTGACCTCCACCATTCCCACCAGGCGGTCCTGGGTGCTGTAACCCGCCCCGAGGCCGAAGGTGCCGGTGGGGCGCTCCTTGACGGTGATTTTGAGGTTCATGCGGTCCGGGGAGCTCCCCGGGGTGGTGGCAAAGTTCACATCCTCAAAATATTCCAGGCGCCTCAGGTTTTTGATGCTCTCCTTGAGGTTGGTGGCGGAGAAGAGATCCTGTTCGTAGACCCGGAGTTCCCGGCGGACCACCTTGTCCCGGGTTTTGACATTGCCGCCGATATCAATGCGTTCGAAATAGACCTTTTTGCCTTGATGGATGTCGAAGGTGACATCCACTATCATCTTTTCGTTGTCCTCTTTGACCAGCGGCACGATGTCGGCATTGGCATAGCCTTGGTCGGCATAGAAATCGGCCAGGGTCGTGAGATCTTCCTGCAAGACCTCCCGGCTGTAGACCTCATCTTTGGGGGTCCGCAGCATTTTCACCAGCGTGTCTTTTTCTTCCAGGAGATCCCCGGTTATGTCAATCTTGCCGACATGAAATTCGGGACCTTCCTGCACGGGAATGGTGATATAAATCCAATCCCCTTTGATGTCGATTTTGGGCTCGC
>Ga0351889_10131_pt2 | contig 28345 bp, 29 predicted proteins | sample TotcelFGM3001M14_FD_206767 | JGI IMG/M metagenome (GOLD analysis project Ga0351889, IMG submission 206767) | Enriched cells from coal bed in the Powder River Basin, Montana, United States - Total cells FGM rep3 HSBNCT.FGM.300.1.M14 ...
CGCCGACGAAAGATTTGCCGTCGAAATTGGGGTCCGACGCCGCGACGGCGTCGAGGCCGCTCCAGGCGGAGGCGACGCCTTTTTCTGCCACGCCCTCCCAACGCTCGGCGCCAGTGGGGCGCGACGGCGCTTCGGCGATCGGCGCGACGCCGGGCGCCGCGGCGACCGCCGCAGGGGCCGGACCGCGCGCCGCGAAGCGCGCCGGGGGCGGCGTTTCGCGATCCACCCGCATTCCGAGCACGGAGCGCAGCTTCCAGATGACGAAAACCGCGAGCGCCGCGAAAACGATAAGGCTGGGATCGAAGAGATCGCCGGAGGCCGGCATTGGCAACTCCCGAATAAATTTGTCGTCGGCTATCATGTCGCTTCGTACATGTCACGAATCAAGGGGCGGACGTATCGCCGCGGGCGGCTGCGGCCGCAAAGATCGGATGATTCGGTGAAATCTAAGCTTGTCGGCGCCGTCCTCGCAACATGGATCGTGCTGGAGATACTGTGTTTCGCGCTTGTCGTCCGCGCCGTCGGGCTTCTCGCGGCGATCGCGCTCGCCGTCGGCGCTTCGCTGCTTGGCCTCTCCGACGTGCGGCGCCTCCTCGATTTTGTCCGCGCCGGATTGGCCGCCAAGGCGAAAGGCGAAAGCTCCGCCCTGCACGACGGGGCCTTTCTTGACGCAGCGATGCAGGCGCTCGCCTCGATCCTGCTTATTCTTCCAGGCTTCGCCTCGGATTTCGTCGGGCTGGCGCTGAAATCCCCGTCGGTGCGGCAGAGCCTGGCGCGGCGGCTACGGGCGCGGTCCGGGAACGCAGACCCGCGACTCATCGACCTCGATCCGCGCGAATGGCGGCGCGACGCGCGTCGCCCGCGGCGAACCGCTCCGAAGTAGTAACCAGCGCAGCGCCTTGTTCGCTTCTGACAGACGTGTTAGGCGGGCGCGAATTCTCATGACAACGGCTTTGCTGGAGATCCTACATGACCGACACCAATGGCAACGGCGCGCAAGGAGCGCCGGGCGGCGCTCCGGCCCTCAATTCGCTTGCTCAATATCTGAAGGATTTCTCCTTCGAGAATCCCAATGCGCCGCGTTCGCTCGGCGCGCAGGAGAAGGCGCCGAACATCTCGATTCAGGTCAACGTCAACGCCAAACAGCTGGCGCCGACCGACTTCGAAGTCAGTCTGATGCTCGACTGCAAGGCGGGTGAGGGAGACGGACTCCTCTTCAAGCTCGACCTTGAATATGGCGGCGTGTTCCGACTGTTGAACATTCCCGAAGAGCAGGTGCATCCGATCGTAATGATCGAATGCCCGCGCATGCTGTTTCCCTTCGTGCGCCAGCTTGTGGCCGACGCGACGAGCAAGGGCGGTTATCCGCCGCTCTATATCGATCCGATCGACTTCGTCGCGCTCTATCAGCAAAAGGCCGCCGAAGCGGGCGTCCAGAGCGCGACCCAGGGCAATTAGAGCAGCAGGTTTCGAAAAAGTTGGACAGACTTTTTCGATGAGAACCTGCTCCAGCTTTTCGATTTTAAGCGAATCCTTATCGATCACATGAGTCCATGTGATCGATAAGCGCTCTAGCCGGCGACGCTGGGCGCCGGGTCTTCGTCGCTTGCGAGATAACGGTCCCAGATCGGGGATTTGATCGTCGCGACAAAGACAGAGTGCGCCGTCTCTTCGGCCGGGCTTAACCGCGGCGCGAGCGGCTCGGGGCGACGGCGCAGCAGATCGTTCAAGGCGGCGATGCGCACCGCCTGAACGGTCTGAAGCGACAGCGCCGACTGCCGTCCCCCGCAAAGCTCGGCGTAGACCTCGGCGAGGAGATTGGCGTCGAGCAGGGCGCCATGCTTCTCGCGCCGCGAGAGATCGATGGCGTAGCGCTGACACAAAGCGTCGAGAGAATTGGGGCCGCCAGGGTGGCGGCGGCGCGCCATGGCGAGCGTGTCGATGACGCGCGCGCCGCCGAGCGGCGGCAAATTCATGAGCGCGAATTCGGCGTTGAGAAAGCGCGTATCGAATTCAGCGTTGTGAATGACCAGCGGCGCATCCTCGATAAAGTCGAGAAATTCGGCGGCGATTTCCTTGAAGATCTTGTGCTGCGCCAGAAATTCGCGCGAGAGGCCATGCACCCGAAAGGCCTCGTCCGGCATGTCGCGCTGTGGATCGACATAGCAGTGGAAATGCCGGCCTGTCGGTATGAGATTGGAAATCTCGACCGCGCCGATTTCGACGACGCGATGGCCGCTCGATGGATCGAGCCCCGTCGTTTCAGTGTCGAGAACGATCTCCCGCATTTTTCACCCGAGCCGCGCGTCAAGCGCTTTCACGATGTTTCGCACCTCTTCGCGCGCTGCGTCCAGACCCTGGTCGGTATGGACCACGAAATCGGCGCGGGCGCGCTTTTCTGAATCAGGCGTCTGCTTCAACAGAATGGACGCGAATTTCTCAAACGTCATGCCTTCCCGGGCAAGAACGCGCGCCTTTTGCACATCTTCCGGCGCGGTGACGACGACAATGACGTCGAACTCCTTTTCGGCGCCGGTTTCGAACAGCAGCGGGATATCGAAGACGACGATGCGGTCGCCCTGATTTTTACGTTCTTCGATCAGAGCGTCGCGCGCCGCCCACACCATCGGGTGGACGATCGCTTCCAGACGCTTGAGCGCCGCGGGATCGTCAAGAACGCGGGCGGCGAGCCGCGGGCGGTCGACGACGCCATTCACGACGACGCCGGGAAACGCCCGCTCAATCTCGGCCGCCGCCGGTCCCTTATAGAGGTTATGCACGAGCTGATCGGAATCTAGAACCGCGACGCCTTCGGCGCGAAACATGTCGGCCGTCGTCGACTTGCCCATGCCGATCGACCCCGTCAGCCCCACGCGCAGCATCTTTGGCTGTGTCACGACAGGAGCGCTCCCTCGCGCCGAAGCGCCTCGAGAAGCTCCAGCAGCGGAAGCCCCATGATGGTCCAGTAATCGCCTTCGACCTTCGAGAAGAGTTGCGCGCCCAGTCCTTCGATCTGATAAGCGCCGGCCGACGTCAGCGCATTCTCTCCGACCGCCGCCAGATAGGCCGCGATGAAATCTTCGCTCAGTGTGCGCATGGTGAGGTCGGCGACGCCGACTGTCGCAAAGACCACGGCGCCATCGCGCGAGAGAGCGATCGCTGAATGCAGGCGGTGCCGGCGGCCGGAGAGGAACCGCAGCAGCGCTTCGGCGTCACGCATATCCGCCGGCTTGCCGAATATCCTGCCTTCGCAGCTTGCGACCTGATCGGCACCGAGCACGAGCCGGCCGTCAGCGGAAACGGCAAGCGCCTTGGCGCGCGCCAACGCTGAGGCGATCGCGTCGGCGTCGGCGCCGTCGAGCCGCGATTCGATCGCCCGTTCGTCGACATCCGCGGGAATTATCTCGAAAGGGACGCCTGAATGCAGCAGCGCCTGCCGCCGGCCGGCGCTCTTGGAGGCGAGAATCAGCGGCGCCGATTCGCGCCAGAAGGTCGATATTGGCCTCGCGGTCACGTCCACAGCCCTCCCGCGTAAGCCGAAGAGCGGGGATAAAACGCGGTCAAAAAATGCTCCGCTTCGGTTAGCGGGCACAGAGTCCCCAAACGCTCAACAGGAGAAGCCCTGTCGAACGGATTCCCGCCGGCGCCGGTACAGGAGGGATTCACAGGCCATCCACAATCTCTTGCGCTGAGAACGACCGATACGTCCATGATTCCATTCGCTGTCTGAATTTTTCCCGCTACGGCCTCCGCGACCGGGTCTTCGCGGGTCGCCTGTGGGCGACTGGTTAATGAAAATTAACTTTTGTCCGCTACGCGATACAACTGAAGAATCAATTCTTATTAAAATGAATTTTGTTTTAATGGCGTTTCGCGCTACCCCGCTTGTCGAGGACGACAGACGGAGCGAACGCGATGGCGGAAGAGAAGGCGCTTCTTTCGGTTCTGCGCAGACAGGTGCGAAGCGTTTCGCCGCTCTGGCTGATGCGTCAGGCGGGCCGTTACCTTCCCGAATATCGGGACGTTCGGGCGACGACGAAAAGCTTCCTGGATTTTTGCTATTCGCCGCAGAAGGCGGCCGACGTGACGCTGCAGCCGATCCGGCGCTTTCACTTCGACGCAGCGATTTTGTTCTCCGACATTCTTGTGGTGCCCGACGCCATGGGCCAGCGGGTTTCCTTCGAGAGCGGCTCGGGTCCGCGGCTGGAGCCGATTGAAACCCCGGAGCAGGCGCAGCGGCTCGGTCAGTTTAAGATCGAGCATCTTTCGCCGGTGTTCGAGACGATCGATCTTGTCAAAACGGCGTTGCCTTCGGACGTGGCGTTCATCGGCTTTTGCGGCGCGCCGTTCACGGTGGTGAGCTATATGATCGCCGGGCAGGGCACGCCCGATCAGGCGCCGGCGCGTCTGTTCGCCTATCGTTATCCCGACGCTTTCGCGCAGCTGATCGATCGCGTCGTTGAGGCGTCGATCGACTATCTAGCGCGTCAGATAGAGGCTGGCGTCGAAGTCGTGCAGATCTTCGATAGCTGGGCCGGCGTCTTGCCGGCGAACGAATTTCAGCGCTGGTCGGCGGAGCCCGTCCGGCGGATCGTGGAAGGCGTCAAAGCGCGCCATCCGCAAACGCCGGTGATCGCCTTCATACGCGGCGCCGATGCGCATCTGCCCAAGCTCACGCAGACGATCGGCGCGGATGCTTACGGCATCGATACGGCGCTCGATCCCGCATGGGCCGTTGCGCACACCGAATCGAATGTGCCGTTGCAAGGCAATCTCGATCCTCTCGTGCTTGTCGCCGGCGGAGAAGCGCTCGACCGCGAAGTCGATTCGATTCTCGCCGCCTTCGAAGGCCGTCCGCATATTTTCAATCTGGGTCACGGCATCTTGCAGCAGACGCCGATCGAAAACGTCGAGCGGCTTGTCGCCCGCGTTCGACGGGGAGCCTGACGATGTACGTCTGGATCAAGGCGCTGCATGTGATCGCCATCATCTCGTGGATGGCGGGGCTGCTCTATCTGCCGCGGCTGTTCGTCTACCATGCCAGCGCGGGCGATGGAGCGCTCTCTGCGACGTTCAAGATCATGGAGCGGCGGCTCTATCGCTACATTATGACGCCGGCGATGCTCGTCGCCTGGATGAGCGGCATCTATCTGGCGATCGAGGGCGGGGCGCTGTCGTCAGGATGGTTTCATGCGAAAGCGACGCTCGTCGTGCTGTTAACTGGCGCGCATCTTCATGACGGCGCGCTGATGCGCCGTTTCGCGGCGGACGCCAATGTTCATTCGCCGCGCTACTATCGCATCTTCAATGAACTGCCGACCCTGCTGATGATCGGCGTCGTTATTCTGGTGATCGTCAAGCCGTTCTGACTCTCGAGCAGGTTCCGAAAAAGTTGACAGACTTTTTCGATGAGAAGCTGCTCCAATATTTCGATGTTGAGCGATTCCTTATCGATCACATGAGTCCATGTGATCGGGAAGCGCTCTAGGCGATGATCTTCTCCCAGTCGGGCGCGATCGGCTGCGCGGCGCCATTCACCTTGCCCTTGTTGGCGCCATAGATGCGCTCTGCGGTTCGCCAGCAGAGATCCGCGCAGGCCTTGTCGCTCAGACGGTCGAGAAAAACGTCATAGCGTTGGAGTTCTGGTCCCAAGCGTTCGAATTTGGCGACGAGGTCGGAGCCTAAACAAATGCGCTCGCTATGACGTTCGGTGAGCGCCAGCCAGTTTTCGTCAGGCGCGCAATCGGGGCAGATGGCGACGTCGTAGATCACCCATGAATAATCGACGCACACGTTAGGATATTGGTCGAGCAGCCGTTCGACCATCTGATAATAGAAAGGCGCATTCACGCGCCGCGACATCCCGCAATGCGCGAAGATGAAGCGCGTGCGCGGAAATTCGCGCAGCGCCTCTTCAAGTTCGAAGAGATAGACGGGATGATCGCCCTTCGAAACGGCTGTGACGTTTTGATGCAACAGCACCGGAAGGTCGTAATGGCCGGCAAATTCGTAGATCGGGTAGAGCGCGCGATGATTGGCGCGCGCATTTTCGCCGAAGGTGAAGGCGGTAAGATCGTCGTGGCGCAACAGCATTTCGCCGATCCCGCTCCACACGTCGGGATATTGGGCATATAGCCGCTCGACGTGACGAATGGCGTAGCGATCGACTGGATTGAAGCCGCAGATCAACGGATAGAGTCGGCTCTGATGCGCTGCGGGGAGAGCGCGCACCATTTCGGCGACGATGACGTCCGTATAGGCGTAATAATAGCAGTGCGCGTCATTGGCGAGATAATAGTCCGGCGGCTCGCGGTCGTATTCGTTCCACAGTTTGCGCACGGGCAGTCCGAAGATCACCGCCTTATCGACGTTGGCGCGATCCATGTGATCGATGAGCGCCGGTCCGCCTGGCGTCTCCTGAACGAAATCGACGACGTGAAGATGCGCGTCGATCATCCGGCGTCTGCTGCCGCGAAGCCGCGCAAGCGAACCGACGTCTTGCGAATTGCGGCGCGAGATACGCGATGGTTCATAGGGCATTGTCCGCTCCGAGCTTGGCGAGCAATTGGACGGCCTCGTCCGGCCTGATTCGATTGTAGAGGTAAAGCCAGGCCCGGCGGTCGCCGATGATCTCGACGAGCTGTCGGCGATCGAATTGATCAAGCAGAGTCGCGCTGATGGCGGGCGGGAGCGCCCGCAGCAGCAGCGCCAGATCGCGCGCGTTGCGCGTCAACTCCGCGACGCGCGCGAATCCGATGCTGTCGAACAGCGCGCGTTGAGCGTCGTCGGCAAGAGCGTTTAACGCGAGCGCCAGATCGTCGCCATGGCGGATGAGGCGGCGCAAATAATCGGCGCCGAGAAGTTCAAGAAGCCGACGGCTGCGGTGCGCATAGGTCCATTCCAAAGCGCCTGAAAGATCCCGCGCGGTGACGATAAGTTTGCGCAATCCTGGTCCGCCAAGAGTCTCGATGACGCTCAATCTGACTTGCGGCTCTGCGATTGTCGCCAGCAGCTCGCGCAGGTGACGCGCGGTCTGCAGAGCGTCGGCCAGGAAATCGCCCATCGCCTCGACGAGGAAGATCTGGTCGTCGCGACCGAGCCCGCGCATCAGCAGCGGCAGGTCCGAAGGCTTGCGAATGATTTGCGGCAAATGCGGGCTCAGCTGCGAAAGAACCTCCCGATCGCAGCGGCCGTTGAGAACGTCGAGAAGGACGACAAGCTCCTCGGCGTCGCCGACGTCGGCGGTTTCGCCGTCCAATCGAACCGGATAGCGAGCGAGAGTGATGGCGGACATCTGAAGTCTCATGAGCAAAAGAGGGGTGAGATGAGCAAAGGGGAAAAGATTATGCGGCGCCCAAGTTCGGCTGCGCCAGTCCGGCTGCGCCAGCGGCGCCGACCGGTTTGGCGCGATAGGGCCGCTTTAACGGAACTCTTGATTCATGTCTGGAAATTGTCTAAGTGAACCCTATCCCTCTGAGGCCCGTGTCTGCTTGTAGCGGCATCGCCGGATTTTCGCCGGCGCTCCCCGAAGGCCGTCTCCCCCGCCACACCTCTTCTCTCCGGCTCGTTTCCATCTGCGCGCCAGTAATACCCAAGGTTCCTCCTGAATGCGGGAAATTAAACTTTCGGACTTGAAGGCCAAGTCCGCTGCCGAGCTCCTCGCTTTTGCCGAAGAGCATGAAGTCGAGAACGCCTCTCTCCTGCGCAAGCAGGAGCTCCTCTTCGCAATTTTGAAACAATTCGCGAGTCGCGACGTCGAAATCGTCGGCGTCGGCGTCGTCGAAGTGCTGCAGGACGGCTTCGGCTTCCTGCGGTCGCCCGACGCGAATTATCTCGCCGGTCCCGACGACATTTACGTCTCGCCCTCGCAGATCCGAAAGTTCGGCCTGCGCACCGGCGACACGGTCGAGGGCATGATCCGGAGCCCGAAAGAGGGCGAACGCTATTTCGCGCTCTTAAAGGTCAACAGCATCAATTTCGAAGATCCCGAGAAGGTGCGCCACAAGGTGCCCTTCGACAATCTGACGCCGCTCTATCCGGACGAGCGCCTCAAGCTCGAGATCGAAGACCCGACCCGCAAGGATCTCTCGTCGCGCATCATCGATCTCGTTGCGCCGATCGGTAAAGGACAGCGCGCGCTGGTCGTGGCGCCGCCGCGCACCGGCAAGACCGTGCTCCTGCAGAATATCGCGCAGTCGATCACCACCAATCATCCCGAGTGCTATCTCATCGTGCTGCTCATTGACGAGCGGCCCGAGGAAGTCACCGACATGCAGCGTTCGGTGAAAGGCGAGGTCGTCTCCTCGACCTTCGACGAGCCGGCGGTGCGCCACGTGCAGGTCGCCGAAATGGTGATCGAGAAGGCGAAGCGTCTCGTCGAACACGGGCGCGACGTGGTGATCCTGCTCGATTCGATTACGCGGCTCGGGCGCGCCTACAACACCGTGGTGCCGTCGTCCGGCAAGGTGCTGACCGGCGGCGTCGACGCCAACGCGCTGCAGCGGCCCAAGCGCTTCTTCGGCGCGGCGCGCAATATCGAGGAAGGCGGGTCGCTGACGATCATCGCGACGGCCTTGATCGACACGGGCTCGCGCATGGACGAAGTCATCTTCGAAGAGTTCAAGGGCACCGGCAACAGCGAGATCATTCTCGACCGCAAGGTTTCCGACAAGCGGATTTTCCCGGCGCTGGACATCACCCGCTCCGGCACCCGCAAGGAAGAGCTGCTCGTCGCGCCCGACATCCTCAAGAAGATGTATGTGCTGCGCCGTATCCTCAATCCGATGGGCACGGTCGACGCGATCGAATTCCTGCTCGGAAAGCTGCGCGAGACGAAGAACAATCTGGGCTTCTTCGATTCGATGAATACGTAACGGCGATAGGCGATGAGCCGACTCATCGGCTCTCGTCTTGTCGCCTGTTTTACGCGTTGAAACTTAGCGCCATCAGCGTTTCGTCGAGATAATCGCCGTCGCCATTTTTGGCTGAGCGCTCTTCGACGCCATAGGCGCGAAACCCCCATCGTTCGTAAAAGCGCAGCGCGCGAAAATTCGTCGAGACGACGGTGAGCGTGACGATCTCGACGCTGCCGCGCGCCTCGTCGATCAATTCTTTCATGATCGCGTCGGCGGCGCCCGATCCGCGCTCAGCGGACTTCACATACATGCCGTAGAGCAGCGCCTTATGGCGCGTCTTCACGCCGTCGCTCCAAGCCAGTCCGCCAACGCCAATCATTTGCGAGTCGTCTGCAATGAACGCGCCGATGACAAAGTCGCGCTGAAGGCGTGCGGCGACCGCGTCTGGCGCGATATGCGCCTCATCTTGCGGCGCGAAGCGAAAGGCGCGGGGCTCCAAGGTAAAGCTCTCAAGTCGCAAGGCTTGAAAGAGCTCCGCGTCCGAGCCGGTGAGCCGGCGACATATTGCTTGCGTTCGCATATGTCTTTGTGCCGGACAGGCCTTGCGAATTCCAGCGGCGAAGGAAATAAGCGGCGCGCATGTTCAAGGATTTCGCCAATGTGTGGACGATTGTCGGCCTGGCGCGCGACTTAAAGCGCGCCGCGCCGCTGGCGATGCGCGTCGCCGGCGAACGCGTCGTCTTCTTCCGGGACGCCGGCGGCAAGGCCTGCGCGCTCATCGATCGCTGTCCGCATCGCGGCGTCGCGCTCTCGCTCGGGCGAGTCGAAAAGGGCGTCATCGAATGTCCCTTCCACGGCTGGCGCTTCGACGGCGCGGGCCGCAACTGCCACGTCCCCTGGAACCCCGACGCAAAACGCGAAAACTTGAGCGCCGTGGCCCTGCCGTGCCGCGAGTCCGGCGGTCTGCTGTGGCTCTACACGGGCGTCGATCCTGTCGAAGAACCTTCGCCATCTCAAACGCTTACGTCGCCGGATGGCGTTACGCTGTGTGCTCAATCGGTGGTCTGGAAGGCGCATTGGACGCGGGTCATGGAAAACATGCTCGACAGTCCGCATCTGCCTTTTGTGCACCGCAGCACAATCGGGCGCGATCTTTCCAAACATGTCGGCGCCGGCAGGCTGGACATGATTTTTGAAGCGACGCTCTACGGCGGACGCATTTGCGCGAGCGTCGACGGTGCGCCCCGCGCTGGCAACATGGATTATCGTTTCCCCAATGTGATGGAGCTCTTCATTGACCCGCCGGGGAAGATTTTTCGGCTCATGGTCGCCTGCATCCCCGAAGACGAGCGGACGACCCGGCTTTGGCTGCTGACCGTGCGCAGTTTCGCGCGTGCGCCGCTGTTTGATTTCGGCTTCCGCTGGATGAACCGCAGAATCGCCCGCGAGGATCAGGCGATCGTTGAATCCTCTCTGCCGCCCGAGGTTCCGCCGGCGGCCGAGGAGGCGTCCGTGCGCACCGATGCGCCGACCCTGGCGTTTCGCAAGATTTATCGCGAGCGGTTGCTGGGAAGTTCCGTATCTGCGCCGCCACGCCGCGAGTCCCTCGCGCCGTGATGTCGCACGATACGATCTTCGCGCTGGGCACCGGGCCTGGGCGCGCCGCGATCGCCGTGATCCGGATCTCGGGGCCGGGGGCCGGGGAGGCGGTCAAGGCGCTTGCCGGCAAGCGCCCGTCGCCGCGGCAGGCGAGCTTTGCGGTTCTGCGTGATCCAGAAACTAGCGAAATGCTTGATCGGGGGATCGCGCTGTTCTTTCCTGGCCCCGAATCCTCAACGGGGGAGGATTACGCCGAGCTGCAGGTGCATGGCGGCCGCGCCGTCGTCGAGGGCGCGCTCGCCGCTTTGCATCGGCTCCCGGGCCTGCGGCCGGCTGAACCCGGCGAATTCGCGCGCCGCAGCTTCGCCAATGGCAAGCTCGATCTCTCGCAGGCGGAAGCGCTCGCCGATCTCATTGACGCGCAGACCGAGGCGCAGCGGCGACAGGCGCTGCGGGTGGCGGGCGGCGCGTTGCGGCGAAAAGTCGAAGGTTGGCGGGCGGCGCTGGTCGAGGCGCTGGCGCTGGCCGAGGCCGAGCTCGACTTTAGCGATGAGGCCGACGTCGGTGTGTTTTCGCCGGCGCGGCTCATCGCGCTGCTTTCGCCGCTTGCAGAGGACATGCGCGCGGCGCTGCAGCTCGCGCCAGCCTCGGAGCGCATGCGCGACGGCTTTCTCGTCATGATTCTGGGGCGACCGAACGTCGGCAAGTCGACGCTGATCAACGCGCTGACCCGGCGCGACCTCGCGATCGTCTCGCCGATCCCCGGCACGACGCGGGATATGATCGAAGCCCATCTCGATATTGGCGGTTTGCCGGTGACATTGATCGACACCGCAGGTCTGCGCGAGGCGGCCGACGCGATTGAGCGGATCGGCGTCGATCGGACGCTCGCGCGGGTCGAAACCGCCGACCTGGCGCTGTGGTTGTCGGATTCTGCGGAGGCGCCGCCGGTCCACGGAATTGAGACGATCCGCGTCGCGACCAAAACCGATCTGACGCCGGCGCCTCAAGGCGCGATCGGCGTCTGCGCCTTAAGCGGCGAGGGGCTTGAGGCGTTGGCTGTAGCAATTGAAGCGCGCGCCCGCGCGCGTCTGGGCGACGGGGCGGCGTCGCTGATCGTGCGAGAGCGGCATCGTCGCGCGCTGGAGCAAGCCGTTGAAAGTATTGACTCTATACTGGCTGGCGGCGAAGCGCTCGAGCTTCAGGCCGAGGAACTGCGCCGCGCCAGCCAAGCGCTGGGGCGGATTGTCGGCGCCGTCGATGTCGAGGAAATTCTCGACGCGGTTTTCTCGCGTTTTTGTATTGGCAAATGATATGTTTCACGTGAAACAGGCCAAGCCATGAATTCCGAGATGAAGAACTTCGACGTCATTGTGATCGGCGGCGGACACGCCGGCTGCGAGGCTGCGGCCGCAGCGGCGCGTCTTGGCGCGCGCACGGCGCTGGTGACCCAGAGCCGCGCAAAAATTGGCGAAATGTCCTGCAATCCTGCGATCGGCGGGCTCGGCAAGGGTCAGTTGGTGCGTGAGATCGACGCCCTCGATGGTCTGATGGGGCGGGTCGCCGACGCCGCCGGCATTCAGTTCCGCGTGCTCAACCGCTCCAAGGGCCCGGCGGTGCGCGGTCCGCGCGCCCAGGCCGACCGCAAGCTCTATCGCGCGGCGATGCAGGCGGCGCTCAATGAGACGGTAAATCTGACGATCGTCGAGGCCTCCGTCGAGGATCTGCTGATGGAGGGCGATACTGTTCGCGGCGTCGTCACCCCCGAGGGCGAGATCAGGGCCGCGTCCGTCGTTGTCGCTACCGGCACGTTTCTCGGTGGGGTGATCCATATCGGCGATGAGCGCACGCCCGCGGGACGGATGGGCGATGGGCCTTCCAACGGCTTAAGCCGACGATTGCGCGAGGCCGGCTTTGCGGTCGCGCGGCTCAAGACCGGCACGCCGCCGCGGCTCGACGGGCGCACCATCCGCTGGGACGCTCTCGAAGTCCAATGGGGCGACCCGACGCCCGAGCCCTTCTCTTATCTGACGATGGCGATCGAAAATCGCCAGATCGCCTGCGGCGTCACCCGCACGACGCCGGCCGCGCATCGGATCATTCTCGATGATCTGCATCGCTCGCCCATGCGCACGGGGGCCATCTCCGGTCCGGGACCGCGTTATTGCCCCTCGATCGAGGACAAGGTGACGCGCTTCGCCGACCGCGACGCCCACCAGATTTTTCTCGAACCGGAAGGGCTCGACGACGACACCGTCTATCCGAACGGCATTTCGACCTCGCTGCCGCTCGCGACCCAGCAGGCCTTCATCAACGCCATTCCTGGGCTTGAGGAGACCCGCATTCTGCGGCCGGGCTATGCGATCGAATATGATTATGTCGATCCGCGCGAACTCTCGGCGACCCTCGAAACTAAGCGTTTTCGCGGACTTTTTTTCGCCGGGCAGATCAACGGCACGACGGGATATGAAGAGGCCGCCGCGCAAGGGCTGCTCGCCGGGATTAATGCGGCGCGCTCCGCCGCCGGAGCGGCTGCAATCGTCCTCGATCGCGCCGAAGCCTATCTCGGCGTGATGGTCGACGATCTCGTCACCCGGGGGGTCGCTGAGCCCTACCGCATGTTCACCTCGCGCGCCGAATATCGCCTGTCCCTGCGCGCCGACAACGCCGACGAGCGCTTAACGCCGCGAGGGATTGAGATTGGGTGCGTCGGCGCTGATCGGGCGTCGCATCACTCAGCCCGCGCAGCCCGCCTCGAGGCGGCGCGAACCATGCTGCAGACGCGCGAATTGACCTCGGCGGCGGCGCGTCGGCACGGGCTGCCGGTCAATCAGGACGGGCTGCGCCGCAGCGCCTATGCGCTGCTGTCATTTCCGGACATCACCCTCGATCGCCTCGCGTCGATCTGGCCCGAGTTGAGCGGAATTGACCCGCAAACTGCTGAGCGGATCGAAACCGAGGCGCATTACGCCGTCTATCTCGACCGTCAGCAGGCCGATATCGACGCGTATCGACGCGACGAGCGCCTGGCGCTGCCGGATGGGCTGGACTATGCGGCGATCGCCGGGCTCTCCGCGGAATTGCGAGGGAAATTGAGCTATCTGCGGCCGCGCACCATCGGCCAGGCGCAGCGGATCGACGGCATGACGCCTTCGGCGCTGACGCTGCTGGCGGCGCGGGCGCGCCGCGCGTGAGAGACAGATCTTGCCGGGAAGAGGCGCTCCAACTCTTCCCGGAACTCAAACCGATTGAAGCGGAGCTTGAGATCTACGCGTCGCTGCTGCGACGCTGGCAGGCGAAGATCAATCTGGTCTCCTCGGCGACGCTCGGCGACGTATGGCTGCGGCACTTTGCAGATTCGGCGCAGGTTCACGCCGCGGCGCCTCATATCGGAAGTTGGGCTGACATGGGGTCAGGCGCCGGCTTTCCCGGGCTGGTGACGGCGCTTTTGTTGAAGTCGACGCCAGGCGCCGTGGTTCACCTGATTGAAAGCGATCAACGCAAGGCTGGATTTCTGCGGGCTGTTTCACGTGAAACAGGAGCGCCGGTGGTCATTCATGCTGAGCGGATCGAGAGCGTTCTGCCCAAACGGGCCGCCGAAGTCGGCGGCGTCAGCGCACGCGCCCTCGCGCCGCTCTCCCGTCTCGTTCAGCTTGCCGAGGCGCCGTTAGAAAAAGGCGCCCTTGGCGTGTTTTTAAAGGGGGAAGAGTGGCGAGACGAATTGACCGCGATCGAGGCGCTCGGTAGCTTGAGCTGCGAATCGGCGGACAGCCGCACCCGTAAGGGCGCGCGAGTCGTCGTCGTCAAGCACAAGGTTTCCCCATCGTGACCGCTTCCGCTTCGCCGCGCATTTTTGTGCTGGCCAATCAAAAGGGCGGCGTGGGCAAGACGACCACCGCCATCAATCTCGGCACCGCGCTCGCGGCGGTCGGCGAGGAAGTTCTCGTCATCGACCTCGATCCGCAGGGCAATGCGTCGACGGGCCTTGGCGTCGACCGTCATCAAAGAACGATTTCCACCTATGACGTGCTGCTCGGCGAATCGAGCCTCGCCGATGCGATCGTCGCGACGGCCGTGCCGCGGCTCTCGATCGCCCCGTCGACGCTCGATCTTCTTGGCGTCGAGCTTGAAATCGCCAATGACAAGGATCGCGCCTACAGGTTGAAGCGCGCCTTCGCCGAGCTGGCGGCCGATCACGATGATGAGCGGCGTTACAGCTATATTCTGATCGACTGCCCGCCATCGCTAAATCTATTAACAATCAATGCGTTAGCTAGCAGTGACGCCGTCGTCGTGCCGCTGCAGTGCGAATTCTTCGCGCTGGAAGGTCTGTCGCAGCTCCTCTCGACTGTCGAACAGGTTCGACAGACTCTCAACCAGAAGTTGTCGATCCATGGCGTCGTCCTGACGATGTACGACCCGCGCAACAATCTCGCCAATCAGGTCGTCGCCGACGTGCGTCGTTTCATGGGCGAGAAGGTCTATCAGACGATGATCCCGCGCAACGTCAGGGTCTCGGAGGCGCCTTCACATGGTAAGCCGGTGCTGCTCTATGACCTCAAATGCGCGGGCAGTCAGGCCTATCTGAAGCTCGCCTCGGAAGTGATCCAGCGCGAGAAGCGGTTGCGCGCGGCCTAAGAGTTAAGCAGCCCAAGAGCCCCAAAGAGCCGAGCAGCCTTAAAACCAAGAAGGAGCCTTCAAGATGGCGGATGACTCGCGGCGCCGGCTGGGCCGGGGATTGGCGGCGCTTCTCGGCGACGCCGCCGCGGACGCCGCTCCGGTCGAGCGGCCGCGCGGCCCGCGGACGGCGCCGATCGAGTTCTTGCGCCCGAATCCTCGCAATCCACGTATCTCTTTTCGCGAGGAGGATCTGGCCGAGCTGACCGCTTCGATCCGCGAGAAGGGCGTGATCCAGCCCATCATCGTGCGCGTCATCGTCGGCGTCGCCGACGCCTATGAAATCATTGCTGGCGAGCGGCGCTGGCGCGCGGCGCAGATGGCCGGACTTTCCGACGTGCCGGTCGTGATTCATGAAGCGAACGACAAGGAAGCCCTCGAACTCGCGATCATCGAAAATGTGCAGCGCGCCGACCTCAACGCCATCGAGGAGGCGAAGGGCTATGAGCGGCTTGGCGCTGAGTTTGAATATTCCCCCGGCGACATCGCGAAGATCATCGGCAAGAGCCGGTCTCACATCGCCAATACGATTCGCCTGCTCAATTTGCCGGAAGACGCGAGAAAGCTCGTGGCCGAAGGCGCGATTTCGGCCGGTCACGCGCGCGCGCTTCTCGCCGTCGCGGACCCCAGCGCGGTGGCGCGCCGCATTGTCGAAAAAGGGTTGACGGTTCGCGACGTGGAGCGGCTGGCGAAGGATCACGCCTTGAATGCTCGCCCGTCGAAGAGCGCCGCCGCTCGCCCCGCTAAGGACGCCGATACGCGCGCGATCGAAAAGACCTTGAGCGATGCGCTCGGGATGCGCGTCGAACTTCGTTCCGAGGGCGAAAGCGGCGAACTTCGGATTCGCTACGAATCATTGGAGCAACTCGACTCGATTTGTCGGCTGCTGACCCAATAGCTTTCTGGTCACAACATCGACGTCAAACGGCGTCCGGCGTGCGAGTCAGATCGATGGCGCCGTCTTTTTTCTGCGCCAATGGCGCTCCGCCAGGCGCAGCGCGGCTTTCCCCGATCGCTGTTGGCGCGCCTTCCCAGCGATGCCCCCTTGAACAAAAAACCCCCGGCGTGAGCCGGGGGTTTTGTATCTGAAACCGACCCGCAAGGGCCGGTTTCACGTGACTGCTAACCTTAGAACAGCGGCGACAGGAGGCTGCCGCCGAAGCGATAGGTGAGGCCCGCCGAGATGACCACCGGATTGATCGGCAGGGACACCTTGACCGGGATGAAGATCGCGCTAAGCCCCGCCCCCGCAACCGGCGCAAATGAGACGACGGTGGAGTGAACCATCGGGTGCAGCCCGATATATTTGAAGTCGACGTTCAGACCCCAATGGTCGTTCAGCATGTAATCGAAGCCGATTTGACCGACCGGGCCCCAAGACGGCGCGACCGTGGCATATTGGAAGGTGGCGAGGACTCCTTGCGCACCCGCAAGCGGTGAGCCGGGAGCGAAAGGAATCGACCAGGTGTCGTTGTTGACGCGGGTGTTCCAGAAGGTGGTGAAATTCACGCCGACGCCGAGATAGGGCTGGAAAGCGCCGATGTTGGTGAAGTGATATTGCGCCATGATGGATGGCGGGAACAGCCAGGCGCGGGCGAAGTCGCTCGCAATGGTTCCGGTGCCCTGGATGTGATGGGGCGCGACGCAGCAGATCGCTTCGATCGCCCAGTTCTTGGTGAGGTAATAGGCCACGTCAAGCATCGGGATGATGGCCGACGAGGTATTGGTGCTCGCGCCGGCAATGACGCCATTCGCCCCGGTCAGTCCCGTGCCCACGCCAATGGAGCCCAAGCCGGGATATCCGGCGCCCGAGTCGTAGACCGTGCCATGGCCGTTGAGCGGAATGACGCCGGCGACCTTCAGGCGCACCTGAAACGGCTGATAGCTATCCACAAAGGCCGGCGGCGGTCCCTTGATGGAGGGTAGAGCGCCGCCCGCGCTCGAAGGCGCTACCACCGCGAAGGGATCGAAGTGCCAGTTGATGCCCGCGCGAACCGTTTGGAAGCGGGTCGGCGAGTTGTGCGTCGCGGCGAACATCGGAATCCCCGCGGCGACGCCAGGCAAAGCGTTGAGCGGCACGGAATTGGCGGTCGTCGAGCCGAGATCGACGTAGAGATATTCGGCCTTGAGCGACCATGAGGGGAACATCGAGGGCGACCATTCGATGCCGCCGCCCGCGGTCCAGCCGACCCTGGTGTTGTCGTAATAGCCGTGGCCGATGGCGCTTATTCCTCCCTGATTGAGGAAATTATCGGCGAAGCCCACATTGTTGACGACCTGGCCATAGGCGAAACCGCCCGTGCCATAGACCATCAGATTTGGCATCGAGGGCAGGGTGAAGCCAACCCGACCGCGCACAGTGCCGAACCAATCGACGTTCTTCGTCGAATTCATCGTCTGCAGGTGGGTTCCGGTCGCGTCGGCGAGCCCAATGGCCGAGTTGCTGTGGGACACCGCGTCGGTGGCCTGGATGTCGGCCTCCGCGCCCAGGACGAGCCATGGGTTGAACTGATAATTGTAGCCGAGCTGTGCGCCGCCGGCGACGCCGTGAAGATTTTGTCCGACGCTCCAGCTCGAGCCAAACGGCGCTAGCGTGACTGGAGCCGCTCCGACAACCGGGATGCCGGTGAGATAACCCAGGCCGCCCGTCTCGCGACTGTTGTCGCCGAAGGCGTAACCAATGTTGACGCCGCCGTAGAGGCCCGTCCAGGTGAACGCCGGCGGCGGCGGCGGCGGCGGCGCCTTATAGCTGGGCAGGTCGGCGGCCTGGGCGGTGGCGCCCACGCTCCCGACCACAAGAGCGGCTAGCGCGCCGCGAACAAAATTCTTCATCGGAACCCCCGGATTAAATTCTGCGGTAGACGGTCGACGACGAAGGCGCCGAAGTCCCGTTCACGTTGCTATAAATTTTTGGTAATGCAACTAACTCTGATGCAAAATTAGGCTATGGCATGCTCATTCTTGGCCGCTGTGGCTATCGGGCAACATTCCCCTGAGATTCATGTGGGATAGCAGACATAGCTTTGCTGCAGGCGCTGCCGTGTACAGCGTTCCGGATGCGATTTTAGGCGTGCGCGCGGCTTGCCGCGCCAGACGGCGCACAGTAATCCTTGCGGCCGCCGCAGCGCGGCGAAGCCCGCTCGAAGCGAGGCCGAGATTTTCAACTCAGTGCGAGGTTAAGTGAGCGCGACCGAACCCGCCGTTACGCCGGAGCTCGCCGCCGCTCATGGCCTCAAGCCCGATGAATACGATCGCATTCTGAAGCTCATCGGCCGCACGCCGAGCTTCACCGAACTCGGCATATTTTCGGCGATGTGGAACGAACATTGTTCCTACAAGTCGTCGCGCGTGCATCTGCGCAAGTTGCCGACCAAAGCCCCTTGGGTGATTCGCGGTCCGGGCGAGAACGCCGGCGTGATCGACATCGGAGATGGCGACGCCTGCGTCTTCAAGATGGAGAGCCACAACCACCCCTCCTTCATCGAACCCTATCAGGGCGCGGCGACGGGCGTGGGCGGCATCCTGCGCGACGTGTTCACGATGGGCGCCCGGCCGATCGCCTGCCTGAACCTGCTGCGCTTCGGCCGCCCGTCGCATCCCAAGACGCGGCGGCTCGTCGCGGGGGTCGTCGCCGGCGTCGGCGGCTATGGCAACAGTTTCGGCGTGCCGACGGTTGGCGGTTCGACGGAATTCGACGCCTCCTACGACGGCAACATTCTCGTCAACGCCATGGCGGTCGGGCTGGCGCGCGCCGACTCGATCTTCTACTCGGCCGCCGCCGGCGTCGGAAATCCGATCGTGTATCTTGGCTCCAAGACCGGCCGCGACGGCATCCATGGCGCCACCATGGCCTCGGCGTCCTTTGAAGAGGACGCCGAGGAAAAGCGCCCCACCGTGCAGGTCGGCGATCCTTTTTCGGAAAAGCTGCTGCTGGAAGCCTGCCTGGAGCTCATGGCGTCGGGCGCGGTCATCGCCATCCAGGATATGGGCGCGGCCGGGCTCACGTCTTCAGCGGTGGAGATGGGCGCCAAGGGCAATCTCGGCATCGAGCTCGACCTCGACGCCGTTCCCTGCCGCGAACAGGGCATGACCGCCTATGAAATGATGCTTTCGGAGAGCCAGGAGCGCATGCTCATGGTTCTCAAGCCCGAACTTGAAGAGCAAGCCGAGGCGATTTTCAAAAAATGGGGGCTCGACTTCGCGATCATTGGCAGGACGACCGACACGCTGCGCTTCGTCGTCAAGCACAAGGGCGAGGTGAAGGTCGATCTGCCGATCAAGGAATTGGGCGACGAAGCTCCGGTCTATGATCGACCCTGGACGCAAACGCCGAAACAGCCGCCGATCGACGCGGGGTCGCTCAAATCGCCCCTGACGAACCGGGACGCGCTGCTGAAGCTGCTCGCGACGCCGAATCTCTGCTCCAAGCGCTGGGTCTGGGAGCAGTACGACCACCTCATTCTCGGCAATAGCGTGCGGCCGCCCGGCGGCGACGCCGCCGTGGTCAGGGTGGAGGAGGGACCGAAGGGCCTGGCGCTGACCACTGACGTCACCGCGCGCTATTGCGCCGCCGATCCATACGAGGGCGGCAAGCAGGCGGTCGCGGAAAGCTGGCGCAACATCACCGTGCGCGGCGCGACGCCGCTGGCGCTCACCGACAATCTGAATTTCGGCAATCCGGAACGGCCCGAATATATGGGCCAGTTCGTCGGCTGCCTTCAGGGGATCGGCGAAGCCGCGCGGGCGCTGGATTTCCCCATCGTTTCCGGGAATGTCTCGCTCTACAATGAGACGCAGGGCGCCGGCATTCTGCCCACCCCGGCGATCGGCGGGGTCGGACTCATCGCCGACGTCGCCAAGGCGGCGCAAACCGGCTTCGCGGGCGACGGCGACGCGATCCTGCTCATCGGCGAGACGAAGGGCTGGCTCGGCCAGTCAGCCTATGCGCATGACCTCTGCGGACGCACGGATGGCGCCCCGCCTCCCGTGGATCTTGCCGCCGAGCGCCGGAACGGCGACTTCGTTCGGGGACTGATTCTTTCCGGGCGCGTCAGCGCGGCGCATGATCTTTCGGATGGCGGTCTCGCCGTCGCCTTGGCGGAAATGGCGCTTTCCGGCGACATGGGCGCCGAAATCGCGGAGCTCCCATCGGGTCCTGGACACGGAACGCTGTTTGGAGAAGACCAGGCGCGCTATCTCGTCACCGTCCAGCAGCGCGAGGATGCCGCTGAGGTCGTCCGAGCGGGCGCTTCGGCGGGCGTGCCCATTCTGGCGATCGGCCGCGTCGGGGGCGACGCCTTGATCCTGCCGGGCGAGGCGCCGATATTGCTGACCGAGCTGCGCAAGGCGCATGAAGCCCCGCTGCCGGCCTTCATGGCCGGAGATGACAACGCGCTTTCGTGCGCTTTCTCGACACAGGTGTCATAAAATGCCCATGCCCTCCGCTGAAATCGAGCGTCTCATCAAGTCCGCCATACCCGACGCGCAGGTGGAGCTGACCGCGCTCGTCAACGATGACGACCATTGGGCGGCCACGGTCGTCTCCGAAAGCTTCCGCGGGCTGACCCGCGTCAAGCAGCACCAGATGGTCAACGCCGCTTTCGGCGACCGGCTCGGCGGCGAATTGCATGCGCTGCAGCTGACGACGCGCGCGCCCTAATCTCTCTCATCAACCGGCGCCTTGAACGCCGCAAGAAAGGCAAATGACAATGTCCGAAGACGCCAACTCCCGCATCAAAAGCGAAATTGAATCCTCCGACGTCGTGCTCTTCATGAAGGGAACGCCGCAGGCGCCGCAATGCGGCTTCTCCATGCAGGTGGTGCAGATCCTCAACCACCTCGGCGTGCCTTACAAGGCGATCAATGTGCTCGCCGACGGCGCGATACGCGACGGCATCAAAGCCTATTCCAATTGGCCGACGATTCCGCAGCTCTACGTCAAGAATGAATTCATCGGCGGCTGCGACATCGCCAAGGAAATGTTCCAGAGCGGCGAACTCGTCGCTTTGCTCGACAAGGAAGGCGTCCCTCATGCGCCGGCAGGCAAGGCCTAAGCCTTATCGCCGTCTAGCATTTTTGTGCGCGTCGCTCTCTGAGCGGCGCGCATTTGTTTTATCGATAGATCGGCGAGACCGCATAATTGCTGCATCGCACATAAGCGTCAGCAGGGTGAAGTAGCCTACACTTTATTATGACAAACAGATGAAGGATCCTGTTCTCCACAGGGGCGCCCGGGCATCCCGCCCGCAAGCGCAGTTCGGGATGGAGAATACGATGTCCTTTAAACTCGTCTTTGCCGCTGCGGCGCTCGGGGTCGCACTTTCAGCGGGCTCGGCCTTCGCATATGAGCGGCACTATAATTTCCGCGAGGTTTGGGGCGACGCGGTGCGCGAACACGGGCGCGATGAAGCCTTGAGCGCGACGCCGCGCGACGTCATGCGTCACTATCCGCGTCAGCTGACCGAGGACGGACCACATGATCCGAGCGGCAGGATCATTCTCGAAGGCGCGCAGTAGTCGCACGGTCAAGAAAAAGCTCCGGCGCGACTCCAAAGGACCGCCGGAGCTTCTTTTTTCGCTGCGCGATGGCGCCGGAAGCGACTGGCCCGCCACGTTAATAAAATAAAACTTTTTTTGCGGCGCATTACGGAAGCTGCGGCAGGAAGAATTTCATCGCCTTGAGCGATAGCGTTCTGCGCAGAATCCATAGGTTAAGTCTATGCATCGTAACAAACGGGCGGTTTGATTTCATCCCGCGTCTGCGGCACAGTCGCTCATGACCAAGCAGCGCCTGCGCAATTTCCGGTCCGGCGCCCGCGACTGCCACGAGGGCGGCCAAGAGCCGTGATGCTCGCTCCCATCGCCCTGACTCAAGGCGACCCTTCAGGCATCGGGCCGGAGCTCGCGCTCATGGCCTATGTCCTGCGTGAATCACGCGATCTGCCACCGTTTTTCTTGCTCAGCCATCCTGCTTTTATCGCCCGAGTCGCGGCCACTCTCGCGCTCGAAATCCAGATTGAAAGCACAACGGCGGCGCAGGCGCGCGATGTCTTCTCCCGCGCGCTGCCTGTCGTCGACACGGGGCGTCATGTTGTGGCCGGCGCGCCTGGCAGTCCGACTTCGCAAGACGCTCAATCAACGATTCGCTCCATCGAGCAGGGGGTGGAATGCGTCGCCAAGGGCGAAGCGCGCGCCGTCGTCACCAGTCCGATCGCGAAATCGATTCTCTATGACGCCGGATTCAAACATCCCGGGCACACCGAATTTTTGGCGGAGCTCGCGCATCGTCATTATGGCGGCGATTATCGCGCGGTGATGATGCTGTGGTCGGAGGAACTCGCCGTCGTTCCGATCACGATTCACATTCCGCTTGCCGACGCCTCGAAAAACTTGACGCGCGAACTGATCGTCGAGACGGGAGAGATTGTGGATCATGATCTGCGCGCGCGTTTTCACATCAGTAAGCCGCGCCTCGCATTCGCCGGCCTTAATCCTCATGCGGGCGAAGAGGGCGCGCTTGGCCGCGAGGAGATTGACACTATCGCGCCGGCGATCGCGCAATTGCGCGCGCGCGGCGTCAATGCGTCTGGACCTTTTCCCGCCGACACGATGTTCCACGAAGCCGCTCGCGCCAAATATGACGTGGCGCTGTGTCCGACGCATGATCAGGCGTTGATTCCAATCAAGACGCTCGCCTTTGACCGCGGCGTCAATGTTACGCTCGGCCTTCCTTTCGTGCGCACGTCGCCCGATCACGGGACGGCGTTTGACATCGCCGGCAAAGGAATCGCCGATCCGACGAGTTTGATCGAGGCGATCAAACTCGCAGGACGCATCAGTTAAGTGGCCGACGCGCTGCCGCCGCTGCGAGAGGTCGTCGCCCGTTACGGGCTCGACGCAAGAAAGTCGCTTGGACAGAATTTTCTGTTCGATCTCAATCTCACCGCGCGCATCGCCCGCGCCGCCGGACCTTTCGATGACACGGTCATTGTCGAAATCGGCCCGGGTCCCGGCGGGCTGACGCGGGCGCTGCTCGAGCAAGGCGCGCGAGTCATCGCCGTCGAACGCGATCCTCGCTGTCTGCCGGCGCTCGAAGAGATCGCCGCGCATTATCCAGGCCGGCTGACGATCGTCGAAGGCGATGCGCTGGAGATGGACATTGCAGCGCTCGTGCGGACCCACGGGCCTGTCATTCCGGACGCGGATAACAACGCCATTGCTCTGGATTCCCGATCAGGCCTTCGGCCTGTCGGGAATGACAGCCGTCGTTCCGCGCGCATCTGCGCCAACCTTCCGTATAACGTGGCGACGGCGCTGCTGACGAAATGGATCGCAGCGGAACCCTGGCCCTCGGTCTTCGACCGCTATGTGCTGATGTTTCAAAGAGAGGTCGCGCTGCGCATCGTCGCGACGCCGAAAGAACGCGCCGATTATGGTCGGCTCGCTGTGCTGTGCGGCTGGCGCACGAAGGCGCGCATTCTTTTCGACATCTCGCCCGCCGCCTTCACGCCGCCGCCGAAAGTGACCTCTTCCGTCATTGAGCTGACGCCAAATCCCGCGCCGCTTCACTGCGATCCGCGCGCATTGTCGCGCGTCACGCAAGCCGCCTTCGGACAGCGCCGAAAAATGTTGCGGCAAAGTTTGAAGTCGCTCGGCGTCGACGCGTCGGCGCTGCTCGCGTCGGCTGGAATAGAAGAAACCAAACGCGCGGAAGAAATCGACGTCGCCGGTTTCGTCGCTCTGGCCAACGCGCTTTCGGCTCAATGACGCTTGCGTAGATAGTCTCGCAGCACGACGGCGTTGTTCATCGACTCGTCGCGCGCCGCATAGAGCAAGGTAAGGTGATTTTTGCGCGACATGGCGCGAAGCGCCTCTACCTGCGGCTGCGCCTCGGGCGCGGCAAGCTCGGCGCGATAACGCTTCTCAAATTCCTGCCAGCGCTCTGGCTTATGCGCGAACCAGCGCCGCAGCGCGGCGCTTGGCGCAACGTCCTTTGCCCAGAGATCAAGGTCCGCCTTTTCCTTGCGCAGTCCGCGCGGCCAGAGACGATCGACGAGCACGCGGGTTCCGTCTTCCGGCTCGGCGGGTTCGTACACGCGCTTGAGAGCGACAGCGGCCATTTTGAGGAAATAGCGCGCCGCGCGGGAAGAGCTATTCGCTCAAAAGCTTGGCGGTAAAATGTTTCGATGGCTTTGATCGCTCTGCAGTGAGCGCTGCATCACAAAATCGACAGAAGGCTATTTGGTCAATCCGTAATAAAGATGCGAGAGGCCGGAATCGCGAGCTTGGACACTACGCAGGCATTCGTGTAGCGCGTTTGGATCTTCAACTTTGAATCTGCAAAGGCCCACGACCATAGCGTATCGCTGATTTTCTACGTAGATCAAACGTGCAGACACAAATACCAGCGCTGCCAACAACAGGAAAATTGCAAGCCCTTTCATTGCGACCTCGCGGTCCGTCAGTTTGTGTGATCTGCGTGCAATTGATGGATCACTCGCTCAAAAGCTTGGCGACGAATTGCTCGATTTCCTTATCGCGCCTTGGACGCCGCTGCCGTTCGGCGCGCAGGATGGCGATCAGATCGTCGAAGGCGCGCTGCAGATCGTCGTTGACGATCACATAGTCGTAATCTTTCCAGCGCGCGATCTCCTTTCGCGCATTCTCCAGCCGTCGCGCCATCGCGTCGCGCGAATCCTCCGCGCGCCGTTCAAGTCGGGCGCGCAATTCATCCATCGACGGCGGCAGGATGAAGACGGTGACGGCGTCGGCGCCCATCTTCTCGCGCACCTGGCGCGTGCCCTGATAGTCGATGTCGAAGAGGCAGTCGCGGCCTTGCGCAAGGATGTCTTCCACCGGCGCGCGCGGCGTGCCGTAGAAATTGCCGTGAACCTCGGCCCATTCCAGAAGTTCGCCGGCGTCGCGCATCGCGACGAAGCGGCGTTCCGAGATGAAGCTGTAGTGGATGCCGTCGACTTCGCTCGAACGTCGCGTGCGCGTCGTCACCGAAATCGACAGCGTCAGATCGAGATCGCGGTCCTGCAGCAGCATCCGAGTCAGCGTCGTCTTGCCCGCGCCGGAGGGCGAGGAAAGGATGAGGACAATGCCGCGGCGGCTGGATGGAGCTGGAAGCATGACTTTTCGAGACGTAGTAGCCAATAGTGAGTAGCGAGTTAGCGAGTAGCGGCCTCGCTGTCCACTCGGGACTCACTCGATGTTTTGAACCTGCTCGCGCAGTTGCTCGACCTCGATCTTCAGTTCAAGCCCGATCGCCGAGAGCGCAGCGTCGTTCGATTTGGCGCAAAGCGTGTTGGTCTCTCGGCCAAGCTCCTGCGCCAGAAAATCCAGACGACGCCCGATCGGCCCGCCCGCGGCGAGCAGTTTGGACGCGCTGTCGACATGCGCCTTCAGACGGTCGAGCTCCTCGCGAATGTCGGCTCGAACCGCGAGCAGCGCCGCCTCCTGATGCAGTCGCGCCGGATCGAGGGAATCGGCGTTCTCCAAGAGGCGCGCGAGCTGCTGCTTCAGCCGCGCGCGAATCGCTTCGGGCTGGCGCGCCGGCGCCGCGTCGGCCTGCGCGGCGAGGATCGATATGCGGTCGAGCCGCTGATGAAGAACCGCCGCCAGGGCGTCGCCCTCCGCGGCGCGCGAGGCGATCAGCGCGTTCAGCGCTTCGTCCAGCGATCCGAGAATCTGCGCGTCAAGCTCGGCGCGATCGGCCTCCGACAGTTCCGGCTCGACGATCTCGACCACGCCGCGCACCGCGAGCAGACCATCGAGCGTCGCGGGGCCGATATTGGCGGGCGGCGGGCGTTCGGAGAGCGCGGCGAGAAGGGCGTCGAGAGCGGCGCGGTTGAGACGGGCGACCTGACTTTCGTCTTCGCGCTTTGCGACAAGATTGGCGAAAACCGCCCCGCGCGCGAGCCGCGCGGCGATTTTTTCCCGCGCCTTGATCTCCACGAAGTCGAAATCGGGCGGAGCGCGCAGTCGCAGATCCAGCCCCTTGGCGTTGACGCTCTTGAGCTCCCACGCATAGCGAAAGGCGGCGACGGCGCCCTGAACGCGGGCGAATCCCGTCATGCTGTGAATGCTCATGTGCGGCGGCGGCTCCGAGACGGCGAATCAGCGTGAGGCCGAGTTGCGCCGCGCCTGACTATCGCCGCGTCGGCTTTACCGCAAATCCCCGGGCGTCGTAGGAACCGTCTTAGCCGAGGTGAGATCCCAGCTCTTGTCACGCAGCGGGTCGAGCGGCGTGCCTTCCGAGGCGTCGAAAGCGCGTGGACGCAAGGCCCGGCCGCCTGTGGCGGCCAAAGCCGTGGCGCCCGCCGGCGGCGCGGCGTCCTGGGCCAGCCGTTCGCCGAGCGCTTCGCCGGGAAGCTCGTCGGAGCCTGCCGCAAGTCCAAGACGCGCCGCGCGGGCCTTCTGTTCGGCGCGCTGCGCCGGCGAGACCGGATAGGCGGCGATGTCGCCGCCGTCTTCAGGCTGAGCGCCCCGACTATCGCTCGCGACCGTCGTCATATCCGGATTGAGCCGCTCTTCCTCCGCACGGGGCGCCGGGCGGCCGACGAGAAGCATCGGGTCGAACAGCGCCTTGGCGCGCAGCTGCACGGAGTCCTCGGTAAAAAAGGGTCGCGCCGGCCGCAGCGCGGCATATTCAGCCGCCTGGACCTGCGTGCGGTCGCCATAGCCGCCGAGGAAAAAATCGGCTTCGGCATAAGCGAATTTGCCGAGCCGGTGAGTCGGCCCGTCATCGGGCGCCATGGCGCGGTTCGGCGGGAAGTCTTCGTGGCTGTCAGCAAGCCTGACGAGATGTCCGATGGGCGCCTGCGTGCGCTTGTCGGGTTTGGGCGCGGCCGGCGCCGGAACGCCGGGCGTGGCGCGATCAACCGCGCCGTCGGTCTTTTCCTTCTCCAGTCGCCGCCAGTTCTGGACGTTGCGCGAATGTTGGTCGAGCGATTCGGAGAAGACATGGCCGCCCGTGCCGTCGGCGACAAAATAAAGATCGCGCGTCGGCGCCGGATGCGCGGCGGCTTCAAGCGCTGCTCGGCCGGGATTGGCGATCGGTCCCGGCGGCAGACCGTCGATGGCGTAGGTGTTGTAAGGCGTCCACTTCTCGATTTCGGTGCGCAAGATCGGCCGGCCGAGCGTCGCTTTTCCGCCGACGAGGCCGTAGATGATCGTGGGATCGGACTGAAGGCGCATGCCTTTGCGCAGCCGATTGACGAATACGCCGGCGACGCGCGGCCGCTCTTCATTCTTGCCGGTCTCCTTTTCGACGATCGACGCCAGCGTCACCAGTTCATAGGGCGTGCGCAAGGGCAGGTCCGGCGAGCGCTTCGCCCAGATCGCGTCGAGCGTCTTGCGCTGATCCTCCTGCATCTTCGCGAGGAGGCGCGCCCGAGGGTAGCCGCGCGGGAATTTGTAGGTCTCAGGCAGCAGAGCGCCTTCCTTCGGCAGGTCGACGATATCGCCCACCAGCAGTTCGGCCTCTTTCAGCTTTTGCACAATTTGTTCCGACGTCAGACCTTCCGGAATGGTCACGCTGTGCATGATCTGGCGGCCGGAGGCGATCTGATCGATCACGTCGCGAAGGCTGATGTTTTTCTTGAAGGCGTATTCGCCGGGCTTCAGCTTGCCGAGCTTGCCTTCGAGAACGATCCCGAGCTGCATGAGCGTCGAATTGGCGATGACCCCTTCGCGCTCGAGTTGGGAGATCATCTCAAGCAAGTCGCTGCGCGGCGGAATATAGACGACCTTGTCGGCCGCGAGCGGCCCCGGTTCTTTCAGCTTATGCATGGCGGCGATGACGCCGAAAACGCTGGCGACCAGCGCGACGAGCACGAAACTCAGGAAACCGCTCGCCACGGAAAGCGTTCCCTCGCGGCGCTTACGCTTTTTCGGCGTCGGCGCGGCTTCTGCCGGCTTAGCGCTTTGCGTAGCGCGCCGCCGGAATATGCCGCCGCCCGCTGCAGCGGCGTCGGGCTTTGCCGTCGAAGGCGGGCCAGGCGGTCCGAGCGACGCCGCTTCAGCCCTTGGCGCCGTTGGCCGCGGAGGAGGGGTCCATGGCGGGGGAGCTGGCGATGCGGGCACCGCGTTAGGAGGCGCGACATAGCCAGTCGGGGCGGCCGCTGGCGCCGCTTGCGCCAATGGCGGGGGCGCGCTCGGAGGGGGTAGAGCCGCGGGTGGATGGGAGGGAGGCGTTTCGAACTTTGCTG
>Ga0351889_10132_pt1 | contig 28280 bp, 22 predicted proteins | sample TotcelFGM3001M14_FD_206767 | JGI IMG/M metagenome (GOLD analysis project Ga0351889, IMG submission 206767) | Enriched cells from coal bed in the Powder River Basin, Montana, United States - Total cells FGM rep3 HSBNCT.FGM.300.1.M14 ...
AGAAGTCGAGGACTTCATGGCCGAGCGTCCCAGCCCCGGCGAACACAATCTTCTACAAAAGGCAGTCATCGAAAATTTCCTGCCGAAATACGGCTATGGCGCCGAGGTGCTTTACGTCGGCGATACCGCAAAAAAATTCCTCATCCGAAATACTGCCAAACTACATGCACTGAAATTTTTCAAACTCGATCACGGCGAACTCCCGGACATTGTGGCCTACGCCCCACAAAAGAATTGGCTTTACCTCATCGAAGCCGTCCATAGTTCAGGCCCGATCTCTCCGATTCGCTTACTCGAATTGCAACGGTTGGCAAAGAAATGCACCGCCGAACTCATCTTCATCACCGCCTTTCTCAATCGCGCCGCATTCCGAAAATTCGCTCCTGAAATCGCTTGGGAAACGGAAGTTTGGATCGCCGATGCTCCCGATCACTTGATTCATTTCAACGGCGAAAAGTTTCTGGGGCCATACAAACCCTCCTGCCCCCCCTACCGCGCGTCCCTCATTTGCAACAATTTCGTTGCCTTAAACACATTGGCCCCTTCTTGGAGAAAACTGAGCATCTCTCCCCACCTCCCTCTGGAAAGGAGGTGACTTCTTATGAGTGACACCAGCGACATCGGCAAGTTGGCGAAAAAATCCGTTCAGGAATACATCGACGAATTGCCAAAATGGATGGACGGCACTCAGGTTGCCGGCGCTCCGCTCACCGGCATGCAATGGCGCATCTGGATTCTCGCCACCGCGGGCAAATTCTTCGAAGGACTCGTCGTCTTCATGACGGGTGTCGCCCTCCCGCTCATCGTTCTCGAATTCACGCTCAATGCCGCCGAAAAAGGCATGGTCGGCGCAGCATCCCTTTTTGGCATCCTCGTTGGCGCCACCGCCCTGGGCGGCCTCTCCGACCATTTCGGCAGGAAACTCATGTTCATCCTCGAGATGGTCCTCTTCACCGTCTTCCTCATCGCCACCACCTTCAGCGCCAGCTTTCCTTTGCTCCTGTTCTGCCTCTTTGGCATGGGTCTCGCCCTCGGTTGCGACTATCCCACGGCCCATCTCGTCATATCCGAAAGCATCCCCAGCGCCGTCCGCGGGCGCCTCGTTCTTAGCGCCTTCGGTTTTCAGGCCGTCGGCGCCCTCTCCGGCACCATCGTCGGGTTCCTCATTCTCCACGCCTGCAACGAAATATGGGACTGGCGCTTGATGTACGCCATCGCCATCGTACCCGCCATCCTCGTTACCATCGGCCGCCTTTTCGTCACGCAAAGCCCGCACTGGCTCATGAGCGAAGGCCGCATCCGCGAAGCCGAAATCGCGCTACAGCGCCTCCTTCGCCGCAATCCCCAATACCCAAAAACCGTCCGCCTCGCCGAGCCTGACTCGAGTCCCGACGCCCCGCTGCCCAATCCCTCCAAATGGGGGCATTTCTCGAAGCTCTTCACCAAGAAAAAACGCCGCCGCGCCACCATCCTCGCCTCCGTCCCCTGGTTCCTCCAGGATCTCGGCACCTACGGCATCGGCATTTTCACCCCCATCATCCTCGCCGCCACCCTCGGCAGCGGACACGAAAACCCGCGCAGCCTCTCCGAAGTCATCCTCAACGACATGCATGCCGCCAAGGGTGCCGCGCTCGTCGACATCCTCCTCATCGTCGGCATCGTCGCTGCGGTCATGTTTGCCGACCGCGTCGGCCGCATCCGGCTTCAGATCCTCGGATTCATCGGCTGCGCAGGCGGCCTCTTTCTTGCCGCGTTGTCCCAGCAATTCAGCGGAACCGCACAGCTCCTGCTCATCTTTGCCGGATTCATGATCTTTAATTTCATGACCAACATGGGACCCAATGCCATGACCTACCTCCTTGCCGGCGAAGTTTTCCCCACCAAGGTCCGCGGCATGGGCGCCGGCTTTGCCGCCTCCTTCGCCAAAATCGGCGCCGTCCTCACAGCCTTCCTCTTCCCCGTCCTGCTGCACGCGATCGGCACCGCCACCCTCCTCTACATCCTTGTCGGCACCTCGCTCCTCGGGGCATGGGTCACCTGGCGCTTCGGCATCGAAACCAGCGGCATGAATCTCGAGCGCATCGGCGAAGAGGAAGTCCTCTAAACCGCCTCACGCCGTAATTTCTTCCCGCCCGGCCTTCCCCCTCTGGCCAATTCTCATCCCCCTTGTTAAGGTCCGCCGCTTATGGACGAAAAATTCGATCTTCAGGTCAACAAGAAGGCGTTTCAGATCAATATGGACAAACGCGTCTACGGCACCTTCGCCGAGATCGGCGCCGGGCAGGAGGTCGCCCGCCGTTTCTTCCATGTCGGAGGCGCCGCCGGCACCGTCGCCAAAACCATCTCCGCCTATGACATGACGTTCAGTGACGCCATCTACGGAGCCTCCGGCCGCTACGTCAGCCGCCGCCGCCTCGACACCATGCTCTCGCATGAATTCGAACTTCTCATCGAGCGCCTCGACAAAACCGTCGGCAGCGAACGCTGTTTCTTCGTCTTTGCCGATACCGTCGCCGCCCGCAGCTTCCGTAAACACGACGAATCCCACGGCTGGCTCGGCCTCCGCTTCCAAAGCGACCCCCGCTCCGAGCTCAACGAGATCATCCTCCACGTCCGCATGCTCGACGCCGAAAACCTCCAGCAACAGGAAGCCCTCGGCATTATCGGCGTCAACCTTATCTACGGAGCCACCTATCTCCGCCACCGCCCGGAAGCCCTTATCGGCTCCCTCATGGACGACCTCACGCCCAACCGCATCGCCGTCGACATGATTCGCTTCTCCGGTCCCGAATTCAAAGACGTCGACAACCGCCTCATGGCCCTCCAGCTCGTCGTCCAGGGCCTCACCAAAGCCGCTCTCTTCCGCGCCGACGGCGAAGTCATCAATGCCGCCGACGCCTTTTACAAAAAACCCCTCCTCATCGAGCGCGGCAGCTTTCGCCCCGTCACCAACGTCACCAACGACATGCTCGACGGCGCGCTCACCATGTTCCTCGCCGAAAAAAACCTCAACGCCGAGTCCCCCGAGGTCCTCATGGAAATCACCATGCAAAACCTCCTCAGCAGCGGCGAGCTCGACCTCCACGACTTTCTCGACCGCGTCGATATGCTCAGCGCCCTCGGACGCACCGTGCTCATCTCCAACTACGGCGAATATTACCGCCTGATCAATTACCTCACCCGTTACACCGACCGCATGATCGGCCTCCCCATGGGCCTGCCCGCGCTCACCGAGATCTTCGAGGAAAAATACTACGCCGGCCTCGAAGGCGGCATTCTCGAAGGCCTCGGACGCCTCTTCAAAAGCGGCGTCAAACTCTACGTCTACCCCTACCGCCAGGCCGACGGCACCATCATCACCGCCGACACCTACGAAGTCGCCCCCAATCTCCAGTACCTCTACCGCCACCTGCTCGAAAATAATTTCATCCAGTCCATGGAAAACTACAACCCCGCCTACCTCGGCATCCGATCCGCGCAGGTGCTCACAAAAATTCGCGAAAAGGACTCCTCGTGGATGGAAATGGTTCCGCCCGAAGTCGCCAAACTCATCCGGGATCGCAACCTCTTTGGATACAGCAGTTAGTTGCGAAATTGCCCGCGCCACAAAGCACCGCGCTTGAAATCTCGACCATCAGCCTCTCAGTCATGAAGTAACTCCCATGCGCATCGTCGCCCACCGCGGAGCCTCCGGTGACGCACCGGAAAACACCCTCGCCGCGTTCCACCTCGCTTGGGAGCAGGGTGCCGACGCCATCGAGACCGATCTCCGCCTCACCGCCGACGGTGCGATTGTCGCCTTTCATGACGATACCCTCCAGCGTATCGCCGCGGACCCTCGACGCGTCGACACGCTCACCCTGGAAGAACTGCAATCCTTCGACGCCGGCTCCTGGCGGCACCCTTGCTTCGCGGCGGAACGCATCCCCACCCTCGACACCGTCGCCGCCACCGTGCCACCGGACAAATCCCTCGTCCTTGAGCTGAAAGGCACGCCCGACCTCGCGGAAGCCGTCGCCGCGCACTTCCTCGCCTCACCTCCCATCCCGCCGCAACGCGTCACCTTCCTCGCCTTCAACCAGGAAACCATCCGGCGCATCAAACACCTCCTACCAGCCGCACCTGCCCTCTGGCTCTTCGACCGCTACACCGCACACCGCCTTCGCGGAAAAGCCGGGCTCGGGCGCTGGCTCACGGAACACATCGCATCCTCCAGCCTCGACGGCGTCGACCTGCGCCTGCATCCCTGGCTCCATCCAGACCTCCTCGCCCCCTTGCAAAAATCTGGAAAAACCGTTTTCGTTTATACCGTCAACGCTCCCGCCGACGCCATCCACTGCGCAAATCTCGGCATCACCGCCCTCACCACCGACCACCCCGCGCAAATCCGGGAGCATTTGCGCTTGATCCCCGGTTCATTCCATCAATCTTAACGTCACAACATGACTTCCCGATTTTTTCTCCTCGTCCTCATTGCCCTCACCGTGGCCGCCCCGCTCGCCCACGCAGACGTCCAGAAGGAATACATCGTCCTCAGCGGCGGCCCCTCCCTGATCGAGTGGGAAAAATACAAAGCCGCCTCCCACGACTTCTGGTGGGGCAATTTCATCCGCGCCGCCCGCGTACGTATCGAGCAGCTTCGCAAGGAATTCGGCCCCTCCGCCCGCATCACCTGGCTTGTCTACCGCCCGGCCTATGAACGCCGCGCTGCCCATATGCGCGATCACGACCAAACCGATATTATCGCCAATATCCTGTCCGTCCGCGACAAATACGGAGTCAACCTCGTCTGGTTTACCAGCGGCGCCGACGTCATTAATTACCTCAATGCCGGACTCCCGAGAAATCAGGTCAAAATCGCCAGCTTCGATTTCTACGGCCACTCGAACAGCAAATGCTTCATGTTCGACTACAGCAACCAGATCGACAGCGCGTCCAAAGCCTGGTTGCACGAAAACGATCTCAGCCGCCTCAAACATGGTCTCTTCACCAAAGATGCCCACATCAAAAGCTGGGGATGCCACACCGGCGAGAGCATGAGCAAAGTCTGGCGCCAGGCCACTGGAAAAAAAATGATCGGAGCCATTGGCAAGACCGACTACTCCGACGGCCACCTCCGCGGCTGGGTGCCAGCCGTCAACGGCCGCTGGGGCAGTTAATCGAAGTCCAATCCCTTTTCAGAAAAACCAGACGCTCGTTTCCCCTGGCAGCCCAAAGGTGCTGGCGAAACTCCGCCTCTTTGCTTTTACAAGCGCGGAGCCCGCTTGAGCTGGTCTTCCCAGCGTGTCAGCAGGTGCGTCACCACATTCAAGCCGAACTTGTAGGAATCCACAATGGATTCGAGTTTCAGATTGTTCGTGTACGTTTTGTTGTATGACCACAAATTGGCATTGATCGCCACATAAGAGCCGCTGCGATCCTTTCCAAAGTCGATCTGGTTCTTTCCAGTCAGCCCAATCTGCCACATGTCCCCATAATCGTTCGAAGTATAAAGAATGGCGATCTGTCCGAAAATTTTCAGCGCATAGACGGGCTCCTGATAGTAATTCAGGCCCGGAGGCACACTCTTGATTTCGTTAAAATAGCCCTTCGTGTAAATCGGATGATCCGGCGGCAGCGCCTCAAAATTTTTGTCCACGTCCGGAATGATCCGGCGCATCTCCCGCCGGAAGGCAATATCGAAAGCCGAGCGCCGACCCGGGACCGAGCTGTCCCCCCAGATGCATCCGCCCATGCGCACATAGTTCCGCAGATTCTCGACCTCCTTGTCCGAAAGTTTAAAATCCCGCGAACCCGTCAAGAAAATAAACGGCGGCTTCTTGCTGAAAAGCTCGTCACTGGAAAGATCGATCGCCTCCACATTACGTTCGTTCGTCTTAATCTTGTCCTGCGACACCTTGCTCATCCAATAGAGGAGATTCGGCAGGCTGCCGGATTGAATTTTCCCGCCGAGAAGCCGGACCGTGGAACTCCAATTGCCTCCGTTATACTTACCGATATAGGCAATAAACTGAAACTCACGCTGCCGGACGCCCGTTCCCGTTCCTGTGCCTTTGCCTTTGCCACCCCAGCCTTCCGTCATCGCACGGATGGCCGCGGCATCCTGCGCGGTCATCTGCCCAGCCACCGTCGGAGGCGGCGCGGCGGCCTGCGCGTCCACGGCCGGTGTGTTGGTCGGAGGCGCGATGACTTGATTCATCGTAAAATCGAGCGGCACGGCCGAGTTCATCGTCGTGATCGCCTGGATCGGATTCGAATTGGTCGGAGGCGTCGTGACCTGGAATTGGGTCTGCGTCTGCGGCTGCTGCGTCGTCGGAGGCGGGACGGAAGCATCAGCCTGGGAGACAAATCCACCATCGCCACCTTCGAAATCCGGCGGCTCCTGAATGGCCTTGAAAAGCACCGTCCCCCCGAAAATCGCGACCAAAATGACGTGAACAATCAGTGAAATCGTAAAAAACCGCGACCGGCTGAAGCGGTCGACGACTTTCTGTAGAAGCACATTCGAGGAGGGCACAGTCATTTCCTACCTTGCAGAGAGTCCTCGTTCAACTTCAAATCGCCACTTCCATCGCCTTTGCGGAGAGCGTATTTTTCGGCTCCGTTTCCGCCTCATTCAGCGCGTCCAAAAAGAGCCGGATCATTCCAAAATCGCGCTTATTCGGAGTCAGCACAATGCGCGGCAGATTGGCGATCGCCACCTCTTCCCTCTCTTCCGTCAGAGCCCCGGACTGCACAATCCGATCCGCCGCAAGCAACGTATCGAACCGCTCATTCAAGCCCTCCAACGCGGCTTCCGTAAGTCGCCTCGTCACCCGGACCACCATTTGCTCCCGCACCCAGCGATAGGAGTGGAAATTCCGATAAAATTTCAAGATTTCGCTCACCGCGTCCTGCGCACTGTGCGTTACACGGAAGAGATTAAAATCCGTCTGCGAAACCAGCCCGGAATCAAGCAGGTCGTTCTGGATAAAGCGCCTCCACGTCTCCCAATAATGGCCGTTTGGCTTGTCGAGAAAGATAACCGGCACGATCTGCGACTTTCCCGTCTGCATCAAGGTCAGCGCCTCAAAGCCTTCATCCTGTGTTCCAAAGCCGCCCGGACACAACACAAAGGCATGCGTCTCCTTCATAAAGTTCAATTTCCGGGTAAAGAAGTAGTTAAAGTTAATCAGCTTCCGGTCCCCGTAAATCGTCTCATTGGCACGCTGTTCAAATGGCAGCCGGATATTCAATCCAAAGCTATTTTCCGCACCCGCGCCCTGCTGGGCGGCACCCATAATGCCGTCGCCACCGCCGGTAATAATCATGAACTCTTCCTGCACCATCAACCGCGCAAACTCCCGCGCCTGCGCAAATTCCTCACAATCCGAGCGCGTCCTTGCGGAGCCAAACACCGCCACCTTGCGCCGGTCCTGATATTTCGAAAACACACTGGCCGCATACCGCATCTCGCGCATCGCCCGGTTAAAGAGCTTCATATCCGCAATGCCCGCCTTGTCCCTGCCGAGACGCAACGCCGTTTCGATCAACTCCTCCACCAGCTCCGCCTGGCGCTCATCCGCAACTTCCGCCGCGAGTTCGCGAATTCTGGGGTCTGTTTCCTTGTTCTTCATATTACCTGTTCCTTCCGATCCGGATGCGAATCTCCATTGCCCGGATTGCAGCCAAAATGTTACAGCTTTCCCCCGCCAGCGCGAGCATCCCGTCGCACTTCGATTCTCTCATTTTTCCTTTTCCCATGATCATCGTTCTTCGCCCCGGTGCCTCTCCCCAACAAATCGATCAAATCATCGCGGAGGTCAAAGCACTCGGTTATGAACCCTCCCCAATCTCGGGGGTCGAGCAGACCGTCATCGCCGCCATCGGCGACGAAAGAACCCATCAGGACCTGCAATCCCTCACCGCCCTCCCGCAAGTCGAACGCGTGCTCCGCGTCCAAAAGCGCTACAAGCTCGCCAGCCGCGAATCCCACCCGGCCAATACCATTGTAAACGCCAGCGGCATCCCGATCGGTGGCCCGCAATTCTGTGTCATGGCCGGTCCCTGCTCCGTGGAAAACGCCACCCAGCTCTTCGCCACCGCCGACGCCGTCAAAGCCGCCGGAGCCACCATCCTCCGCGGCGGCGCCTACAAACCACGCACCTCTCCCTACGAATTCCAAGGCCTCGGCGTCGAAGGCCTTCGCCTCCTCCGCGAAGCCCGCGACCGCACCGGACTCAAGATCATCACCGAAGTCCTGAGCGAGCGCGACGTTGAGCATGTCGCGGAAACCGCCGACATCCTCCAGATCGGCGCCCGCAACGCTCAAAACTTCCGCCTTCTCATCGAATGCGCGCACTCCGGCAAACCCGTGATGCTCAAACGCGGCATGAGCGAAAAAATCGAAGAATGGCTCCTCGCCGCCGAATATCTGCTCGCCCACGGCAATCCCAACGTCCTGCTCTGCGAGCGCGGCATTCGCACCTTCGAAACCTACACCCGCAACACTCTCGATCTCGCCGCCGTCGCCATCGCCAAAAAAGAATCCCATCTTCCCGTCATCGTCGACCCCAGCCAGGGCTGTGGCCGCGCCGACCTCGTTACCTCCCTCTGCTGCGGTGCAGCCGCGCTCGGCGCCGATGGCCTCATCATCGAGGTGCATCCCAACCCCGCCGAGGCCATGAATGATGGGCAGCAACAGGTCGATTTCGATGCCTTCCGCCAGCTCATGGAGCGCATCCAGCCCTTCGTATCCGCAGCCGGGCGCACGATGTAGAACCTCCCGGGCGCATCCCCGCCCGCAGCCCCGACTCCATTTCCAGCGCCCCGGCTACTCCGGCTGCGCCGTGTCCGGCAGCGGAACCGGACGCTCTCCCACCGAGGGCGGCGCCTCCGGCGGCGGCGCGGAGGGATCGCGCGGCTTTTGCTCAATTCCACCGGCAACGACGATGTTTCCGTTGGTATCGCGGCGTAAAGAGGGCTTCGTCTTCAGCGAATCATAAAGTTTACGCTCCAGCACCTCGCCGCTCAGGCTGACATGCGAGTAAAGATATTCCACCGCCGAAATGCTTTGCAGAATGTGGACATCATTGGATGCATCAAGCTCGATCTCCGGCTGCCGGAACGACAAAAACTTTCCGAGCTGGTGCGTACAAAAGACCCGGCCATGCTCCTCGTCCTCAATGCGCAAATACAGCTGCGTATTATTCGGCAGCCGGTGTGCCAGCAACGTCACCACGCGCTGCGTGCCTCCTCCCGTATCCGTCTCCGGCACGCCCACCGTCTGCTGCCACAGAATACGCCCCTCGGTAATCTCAAGGTTCAGAATCGAGGAACTAAAATACTGGTTGATGTCCGCCACATAGACGATGCCCTTGACCCGATAGATGCCGTATTCGCCCAGCGGATACAGCGGCGTAAGATTAATCGCACGGGTCAGCGTCTGCCCCGCCCCCACCTGCACCGGCGCCAGTTGATAATCGGGATTTCTCGGCGGCACCAGCCGCCCATCCGCCGTCTCGATCTGAAAACTAAACCATTTGCGATTGCCCTCGTCCCGCAACTCCATCTCCCGCCCGCTCAGGTTACGAATCGTCACCATCGCGATCACTGGCTCGTAGCGAATGTACAGCGCCCGCTTAAAGCCAATATCCACCCGCACCTGCGCCGCCACGCGATGCGCCAGCCCCACCGTCATGACCAGCAACAGGACAGCCCAAAAAGCGCCTCGCGGAAAAAATAGAGCCGTGCGCATCTTATTTTTTCGCCGACGGATTCGTATCGGATACTGTCCGGAATCCCAGCGACATATCCTGCTCCAGTGGCATCAGCTTGATCAGCCGCCGCCGCGAATCCACGTCAGGATTAAACCAATTGCCACCGCGAATCACCGGCACCTTGTCGCCAAATTCCGGATGCGGCGCCATGCTCGCCGTCCACTCGGAGACGTTCCCTCCCATTCCCTTGACTCCATAGGAGCTTACGTCCTTCGCCATCGCGTCGACCGGCGACCACTTCTTAAAGCCATCGATCTGTCCGCCCTTCTCCGGGTCTGCATCGATATCCGCGCCACTATTGACGATCTTCGCATCCAGTTCATTACCCCAGGGATAAATCCTTCCGTCCGTGCCGCGGGCCGCCTTTTCCCACTCCTGCTCCGTCGGCAGCCGGTGTCCCTTCCACTTGGCAAAGGCATAGGCGTCATACCAATCCACTCCGAACACCGGGGAATTCACATCAAGAGCCGCCGCCTTGTATTTCCCCCAGCGCTTTGCCCGGGTGTAATAACCAGGCATCGGTCCCGTTGGCAGCTCCTGGTCCGCCCAATCGACCGGGACATGCGACTTGCCCGAAGGCATATCGGGGTGTTCAAGTGCCGCCACCTTGTCCGGATTGGCCGCGATCCATTCGAGAAATTTCGCATACTCGCCGAGCGTCACTTCGTATTCATCGATCCAGAAAGTCGGAAGATTCACCTTCTGTCCGTCCTGATAAATAAATTCTCCGGCAGGTATTTCGACCATCGTGTCGAAGCTCCTCGCCGTGGGCTCGCGGAACAAAAACCACCACACCACGACGAATGAAAGCAACAGCAGCGTCAGCGACGCCACCGTCGTCAGGATCATATTGCGTTGCTGGCGTTTTTTGGCCTCCTCGAGCGACTTGATTGCCGCCCGTTCGCGAGCCTCCAGTTTATAAACATCCTTTGGAGACACCTTGGGCATCGCCGCCTGCGCCGCCTGCGCCAGTGCCAGCCACGAAGGGAGGGCCCCCGCGCTCATCTGCTCCAGCAAATCACGCGTCGTCTGCGCAGCGGGATGGGCTGAAATTACCGGCAGCAGCCACTGCGCCAGATCGCGCATTTCCTCCACAACGGAAGAACTCCCGTCAACCTCGTAGGCTGCAATATTTGCGATGCGCGGCTTCTGCTTCGCATCCAGAAGAATCAATGAGGGCCGCAAGCGATTGTGCAGAATCTTCTCCCGGCCAAAGTATCCCATGACGTCCGCCGTCCGTTCAAGGATGCCCAACACCGCCGCAGGCTCGATCACTCCTCCGCTCTCCGCGATTTCCTCGATCGAATGACTCGGAACAAACTCGCATGCGTAAAAATACGTCCCGTTCCCCTCCCCGGCTTCGAAGACCGCCAGCACCGCAGGATGCTTCACATTCGCCTTGACGCTGGCGTTGGAAAGAAAGCGCTTGATCCGCGCTGGATCAGCCGCGTTGACCGCGCTCAGCGTATAAAAACAAACCTTCCGCGCCATATTCGTCTGCAAGGCACGATAGATGCCGCCATTCGCGTTTTCGTCGATTTTGGCTTCGATCTCGTAATTACCGATCACCGTCCCAACAAGTTCGTCCGGCGGAAGCTCCTTGCTGGCAGCCACAAACGCCGTGACCTCAGCCGGTGCTGCCGCCGCCTTCGCAACTGGAACCGCTGCCTTCGCCATCGGGGTCGCAACTTGCGGGGTCGCTGCCGCCGCCTTCGCAACTGGAACCACTGCCTTCGCCGTCGGAGTCGCAACTTGTGGGGTCGCTGCCGCCGCCTTCGCAACTGGAACCGCTGCCTTCGCCGTCGGGGTCGCAACTTGTGGGGTCGGAGTGGCAACCTTTGGCGCCACGGCAACAGGCTTCGGCGCGGACACCGCTGTGGGTGCGACGATCCCCAGCATTCCGCGAACTGTCGCAAGAAACAAGGACTCGCCAACCGGCTTCGTCAGCAGAGGAATCTCCCCAATGCGATCCGCGTAATCGGAAAGATCATATTCCGACATGAAAATCGTCCGCAGCGCCGGAAAACCCGCCACCATCGCCTCGCGCAAGGAGAACCCATCCGTTCCCTCCATCACCACATCCGTCACCAGTAAATCGATTGCCTTCTCACGGTGGACAATCTCCACCGCCTCCTCCGCCGATCCCGCCGAATAGCACTCGCCCATGCCCTGCACAGTCATCCAGCCTGCGAGTTGACGGGCCACCGCAGGATCCTTGTCAACAATCAGAATTTTCATCGTTCGTCTTCAGCCACGGAAAGTTTCAGCGGAAATTGTTCCAGCAGCGACACCGGCTCCGCCCGCTCATCCTGGAGTTCTCCCTTGTAATAAATCCCCACCACATAGCCATGGTACTGCATCGGCGGCAGATCTCCTCGGTCATCCAGAGGCATCGGGTAATTCACCTCCAGCAATTCCGGCTCATTATTCGCCCAATCAATCGGCGAACTCAGCCACTGCGATATCAGGTTCGAACTCGTCTGCATCACCTCTCCACGGTCGTTGTTCTCGTAAAAATAAACCACCACCTTAAGCGCGCCCGGGTCGATCGCGACTCCAGCTGTCTGGGCCGCCTTGATGGCAATACGCAGGTTTTTCACCCCCGGCGCGCCATCCAGCAAACGGCAGTCCACGATGCCAAGCGCAGAACCGATGGGAATGCCCACCTCGTCCCGCATACGAGTGGATTTTTCCGCGGGAGTCCCCGCTGCACTCCCCCCCGCCGGAACCGAACTGCCTCCCATCGAAGTCAGAAAGGCCCGTGTTTGCTGGCCGATCTGCGCGTAGGCCGGATTCGAACTCGTCGCCGGCAGTGCAAGCACCCGTTTCGCCAGCTCCACAGCCTCGACCTCGCGGCCCGATTCGTAATTGGCCACCGCCATTTGAAACAACACACCCGGCTCGTTCGGGATCAGATGATCCGCCTCAGCCAACGCATTGAGGGCACCATCGAGATCGCCCGCGCTTCTCGCCCGATCCGCCTGTTCAAGCATCGCATTCGCCTGCTGGATCAACGCCTGCGATGGTGCCGCCTCCGCTCCCGTCACCCCACTGCCACTGGCAACAGGCTGTTCCGGCGTCCTTGCGTCTGACGACGCCAGTCGCATCTCCGGAAGAAAAACAATGATCACGGCAAGCACCTGCGCCACCGCCACCGCACCCAGCACGCCAATGGCCACGGCAAACGTGCGATCAGGCGCTGGCTTGGTAAGTGGCTGCGCTAAAAGGGAGGACATAAAGAAAGGGAGATAGTCTAGTTTTCCACCGGGCCCACTGTCAAATTGCAACGCATGCTGGCGATCACCTCGCCGCAGGTTCCTGCTCGACCGCGACTGGCAGTTCCATTTGCGAGCGCCCCCGCATCACCGTGGCCATCACCACATCCCCGGTTTTCAGCTCCGCAAGCCGGTTCCGAATATCCACCGAATCCCGCACCGGTTTGCCATTCAGCGCTTGCAGCACATCCCCCTGCCGGATGCCTGCCCGTTCCGCCGGAGAATGGGCAAACACATAGGCCACCAGGTTGCCCGTCGTATTCGGAATGCCCATCTCCTGGGCAATTTCCGGCGTCAGCGGCCACGTCGCAGCGCCAAACCACGGCCGCGAAATCTGTCCGCGCTTCACCACATCCTCGTAAACGCGAATCGCCAGCTTCGACGGAATTGCAAAGCTGATTCCCTGGCTTTGCAGCAGCACGGAATTGGTAATCCCCACCACCTCGCCCCGCACATCCACAAGAGGACCGCCGGAATTCCCCGGATTCACCGCCGCATCCGTTTGGAAAAACTCCGCATCCAGTTCCGCCACCGCCCGCCGGCCCTTCCCGCTGACGATGCCCTGCGTCACCGTTTCCTGAAGCCCCAGTGGATTGCCGATCGCAAATACCATCTGCCCCACACGCACATCGTCGGATTTTCCAAATTTCACCGGCGTCAACCCGCTCGCCTCGATCTTCAGCACGGCCAGATCCACCTGTGGATCCCAGCCCAGCGCCCGCGCCACATGGGTCGTGCCGTCATTCAGCTGCACATCGATCTGGCGCCCCTGCATCACTGCCTTTGCGACCACATGGTAATTCGTCACGATGTGCCCCTCCGGAGAAACGATCGCACCCGATCCCAACTCGGGCTGCTCTCCATCAAAATCTCCCAACCCCAGCAATTGCTGCAAGCGCCGCATCTGCTCCAGCGCCGGAGTCCCCTGCCGCGCCGAAATACTCACCACCGACGGCATCACCCGCGACACCAGCGTTGTGCTTTCCTGATCCAGGCGTTCCAGCACGCTAAAGGAAGCGCCCTCGTCCTTGCCTGTAGCAACCCTCCGGCTCAGCACGACCACCGTCGCGAGCAGCGCCACAAAAATCAAAAAAATCAAAAACCGAATCAGACTGCGCATTGTTCTTTACAGGCGAAAGCGACGGACGCTTTCTCAGCCCCCCAGCGCAGCCGTCGCCGGCTTTTTCTCCGCCGCTGGCTCGGGAAAGCGCTCCTTGAGTTCCTTTAAGGCCTTTTCCGCCTCCAGGCTATTGCCAGCCTTCCGGTAGGCCTCCGCCGCCCGCTTGAGAGCCGTCGGAGTAATTTCCGAATCGTCATACAACACCGCCACCGTCACAAAAGCCCGGGCCGCCTCGTCGTATTGTCCCTGCTTCATCAATGCCTCGCCACTCAGCACCCGTGCCTCCGCATTCAACCGGCCTTCAGGCTGCAACAACAACGCTTCATCGATCAGCTTGTCCGCCTGCTCCATCTCCCCTTCTCCCATCGCAATCTGCGCCGAAGCCATTAATCCCCTCGCCCGCGTGGACGGATCCTTTGCGGTAGCCAGATAACGGCTCACCGGTCCCTTCGCCTCCGCATAATCCCCCTGTGCGATTTCCGCCCGCGCCAGGCTGATAAAAACATCCGGGCTCACCGGCACCACTGGCGCTCGATCCGCAAGCGGTTTAAGGAACTGGATCGCCCTCGCATAATCCCCCTCATCAAAATACTGCCCGCCCAGCCACACCATCACCTCCGCAGGCACCTTCGCGGGATCAATTTTTCCGGCCTCCGCCGCCACCGCCTCGCGATCCTTGTCGTAATAATGCGCAAGTAAAATCCGCAGCGTCGCCCGGTCGCCAAACTGCTTCGGATCCAGCTCCCGCGCTTTCCGCAACGACTCGACCGCCCGTGCGTATTCCTTCTTTTCAAAAGCCGCCCAGCCCATCCAGAAATAGGCCTGTGCCGCCCCCTGCGTGCCGGGGTAATCCTCCAGCAACTTCGCAAACCCCTCCGCCATCGCATCGTAGTCTTCCTGCTGGCCGAGAATGAGCGCCCGCTGCTGCAGAGCCAGCTCCCGCTCCTTAAGATCCTTCGGCTCCGCGATCAACACATCAAAATCCTTTAGCGCCGCGTCATAAGCCTTGCTTTGCTGATACGCCAAAGCTCGCTGCGCCAGCGCCTTTGCCTTCAGATCACTGCCGGGATACTGCGTAAGAAAATCCGTAAACGTCTGGGCCGCCGTGTCGGTATCACCAAGCTGTGCGTAACACCACCCCAGCTTGAACAACGCCTGCTCCAAAAAGCGCTGGGACAGCCGGGAATGGATCACCTTTGCATAAAGATCCGCCGCCTCCTGGTAACGGCCCGCTGCAAATAACGTCTCCGCCTTCAGCAAAAAAGCCTGCGAGCGCTCGGTCGGACTGGAACTCACCGCCAGGAATGCGTCGACTTCCTTGAGCATCTCATCGCCCCCGGATGCATTCGCCAGCACGAGCTTCTTGAATCGCGCCTGTGTCGCAGCCGCCGAATCCGGATACTTTTCGATCAGCCCGGCATAAACCGCCACCGCACCAACCGTATCGCCCGTCTCCTTGAGCGCATTCCCCTTCATCAACAGCACCTCCGGCACGGAATCCTTGGGCAGGCCGGCCAGTTCCCCGTCGGAAAGCGCGAGCACTTTCTTGAAATCCCCCGCCTCATAATCCAGCCGCACCAGCCCCAGTCGCGCCACCCCCTGCCACTCGCCCGCATCCGGGTTTGTCATCACCGCCTCGAAGAGCCTCCTCGCCTCGTCCGGTTTCTTCAACTCCACCGCCAGCGCCGCCGCCTTGATTCCCGCCTCCGCACGCAGTGCATCCCGGCTCGCGTCCCCGGCCAGCGCATTGTAAGCCGCATACGCTGCGGCCCGGTCACCCGCCTTCATCTGCGCGCCTGCGACAAAAAATCTCGCCTCTTCGCGATACGGATTCCCCCCCTCCACGGCGGCAATTTTTTCGAATGCCTCCAGCGCCGGAGCATCCTTGCCCGCCTTTGCCAGGCAATTGGCCGCATAATACTGTGCGCTCAGCCGCACCTCGTCGCTCGCCGCACGGTCTTCCGCTTTCTCGAACATCGCCAGCGCCGGCCCGAAACTCCCTGCGTTATAAAGAATCTCACCCAGCCGGTAAGCTCCCGCGCCCACGAAGTCCCCCTCGGTAAATTCACTCAATAATCGCTGATAGCCCTCTTTCGCCGCCCGCTCATTGCCGAGAAAACGATGACTCTCCGCCAGCCGGAACATCGCCCCGTCACGCCCCTCGCCCTGCGGTTCTGAAATGAGATATTTCTCATACTCGACCACCGCCATGTCATACATTTTTCTCCGGTAAAACCCGTTGCCCGCCATCAACGAGCGATTCCCGCTCACATACCCTGGATCTGGAGCAAATCGAATCCCTCCCGCGTCTCCGGAGTCTGCATCCGAGTCCGGCCGTTCCGCCTGCAAGGGCGGCGTCGCTTCTGGCATGGGTGTCGCCTCCGGCGTGGCCACTGGCACGGGCGTCGGATCGGGCGGCAGCGGAGTGGCAATGGGAATGGGAATGGGAATGGGCGTGGCCACCGGGATCGGCGTTTGCAGCGGCTCGGCACGCAATGGTTCCGGCTTCGTCACAGGGTTCGCCGGCACCCGGCTCATCCACTCCGGGTTCGGATACGTCTCCGGATTCACCGGCTCCGCACGCCGCACCTCTGGAGTCGCCTCGGCATCGGGCGCACTCACCGGCACCGCACGCCGCACTTCCGGCTCAGCCGGCATCTGCGCCCTCGCCGCCACCGGGCCAATCAAAAGCACTACCAGCAGCAGTCGCTTCATTCCGGCTTGCTCGTCGCAAAAGCAACGTTCCAAATATTCGCGCTCCTGCAAATATCCAGCACATCGACAATGTGGCGGTATTCCACCCCTTGATCGCCGCGCAACACGACCGCCTGGTCGGGATACAACTCCGCAATACGCGCCAGAGCCGTCTTCAGCTCATCCGGCGTCATCTTGCGACGGTTCATTACAATCGAGCCGTCCACTTTCACATTAAGAATCACTTCGCCCACCGAGCGCCGGGATTCCTTGCCCTCCCGGGCCGTCGGCACCTTCACGTCCAGCTCCGTCTCGTAGCGGGCAAAATTCCAGGTCACCAAAAAAAAGATCAACAACAGAAACACGATGTCGATCATCGGCGCGATCTGGAAGCCCGAGGCCTCGGGCTGGGCGCGGGAACGAAAATTCATATCTGTCCGCCCCTAGTCCTCCGGAGGACGGATCGATCCGGGTTTAAAATTCGCCCCCATCAGCGCAAGCAACTGCGTGGTGGCTGCCTCAAGATCGGCGATCAACCCCTGCACCCGTCCGCGAAAAAATGCATACGCCGCCATCGCAGGAATGCCGATCAGCAAGCCCGCCGCCGTGGTCACCAGAGCCTGCGAGACTCCGTCCGCCAACAGCATCGGACGCGTCGCCGCCGCATCGTGCGCCAGCACGCTGAAGGACTTGATCATGCCGAGCACCGTTCCGAACAATCCCACCATCGGAGCAATCGTGCCAATGTCGGCCAGATACACGATTTGTTGATTCAACCCGCTGGCCTGCCGCGTTCCCTCCGTTTCAGCGATCTCACGCGCCTCCACCAGAGTCGCCCCGGGATTCTTCGTCAGAAAATCCAGCGTCCGCCGCATCACCCGCGCCACCGCCGTATTGTGGCGATTCGACACCGCCAGCAGTCCGTAATAATCCCCCTTGCGCAGCATCGCATCCGCCGAGCGCATGTATCGTCCGCTCACCACCGCTCCGCGCCGCAGCGTAAAAAAATAAATAACGATCAGCATCACCGCGATCACCGACAGCGCTGCCAGCGGAATCATCACCGGCCCGCCCGAAATGAGCACCTGCCACAAATCCGTACTTGCCGCCGAATCGGTCGCGGCATCCACCGCCGGCTTCGCATCCTGACCCAGCACCGTTGCCGCCGTGGCGGCAAACACCGCCGCTCCTATTTGAAGTTTTCTCAACATCACAAACCTGCGTATCTTATCCATCCCCCGTCCGCAAGCAAGCCGCAGCTTTTTCAGAATCCTTCACGCACTTCGTCCGCTGCGGCGATTTGCACCAACCTCCGTGGAGACATTTGAGTTTTAAAGAAAATTTGAGGCCGCGTCTCCGTGATTAAAATCAATTACTCAATGGAAATTGGCATGACTTCCCGGTCGGATTTTCAGGCCGCGCCGATCTTCGCAAGAATGCGCTCGATGTCCATGTGCTCGTTCACGAGATCCTGAATGCGCTGGATTTTCTCCGCGTCGCCAGGAAGCGTCTTTACCGTCATGGAATGAATCCGGCTGGCGATGGTGTAGCTGTCCATCGGCGAGGCGATCACCGGCAACGGCGAGCGACGGAGGATTTCCGCAACGGGACCGTGCGGGCGCAGGGATTCCGAGAGCACGAGACCGGCAAGATTTTCCTCCCCCCCCTCTGGCTGGCACTCGGCCTCCGAGTGGGCCGCAAGAATGATGTCTTCGCGATCTCCGGGAACAATGAGCAGGGTGCGGGACTCCAGGCGAGTGAGCAAATTGGTCGGCTGCATCGCTCCGATCATCACATTCGATATATGCCGCCGGAGCAGATCGGGGTGGCTGATGACTTCGCCGCGAATGATGTTGCACACATCGAGCACCGTGGGCTCGGAGAGCACCCGCTCCTGCGGGATCACCCCCAGCAGGTCGATTCCCAGGCGCTCAAATCCCCGCCGTGCAAACTCGGAGATATAGTCCATCTTGCTCGGCAGCACCTTGTTCATCACGACGCCGATAACCTCCACCCCTTCCTTGTCGAAAAGCGCCTTGTTGAGCGCGGCTTCATCAATGGGACGGCCGATGCCTCCAGGCGTCACCAGAATCACCTTGCTCTGGAGCACGCTGGCCACTTTCGCATTGGAGAGATCAAACACCGCACCGACCCCGGCGTGCCCGGTGCCTTCGATAATCGCAAAATCCTTTTCCCAACAGGCACGGTCGAAGGAGTGCTGGATGCGCTTGACGAGATGCTCGCTATTGGAACGTTCGATGTAACGCCGCGTAAAGTCAGGCTCGACAGCGATCGGGCTCATGTCCTCGATCGGTGTCTGCGTGTCGAAGGTATGCCGGATGAGCACACTGTCCTCGTCGATACGTTTGCCCTCGACCTCGATGAAACGCTGTCCGACGGGCTTGATGAAACCGATGCGCGGAAAGCGGGCACGCAACGCGCCGTAGAGTCCCAGCGAAGTCGTCGTCTTCCCCGTGTTCTGTTCGGTCGCTGCAACGAAGACACGGGGCGTCACCGTATTCACGCGGCCACCGTCTCCTCGGGGTAGAGCTTGCGGTATTCAATGGCCTGCAGTCCGACGAGCGCCGCGACTGCGGCGATCTCATCCGGGTGCGTGCCACGCGAAAGCTCGGCAGCCGGGCGGGTAAGCCCCAGGAGCAATTGCCCATAGACCCGGGCTCCACCGAGATGCTGGATCAATTTCACCGCAATGTTGCCGGCGTTAAGATCCGGAAAAATGAGCACATTGGCGTTGCCTGCCACCAGGCCGCCGACCTGCTTCACCCCCGCCAGCTCGGGCACAAGGGCCGCATCCGCCTGGAGCTCGCCATCAACCTCCATCTCGACGCCGTATTTTGTGGCAAGATCCCGGACGAGTTTTGCCGCACCGGCCACCTTCTCGGTAGCCGGCGTAAGCGCACTACCCTTGGTGGAATAACTCAGCAAGGCGACGCGTGGCTTGCTGCCAAACACCTGTCGCGCGAGCATCCCGGTCTGCAAGGCGATGGAGGCCAGCTGCTCCATATTAGGGTCCGGCACCACACTGCAATCGCTAAAGAAGAGCACCCCCTCGTCACCATGCGTTGATTTTTCCAGCGCCACAATCATTGCGCTGGTCACCACGCTCGCATGAGGAAACCGCTTCACCAACTGAAGCAGCGGGCGCAACAGGGAACCCCCATAGGAACTCACCCCTCCCACGAGACCGTCGACCAGACCGTTTTGCAGCATCATTGCCGCGAAATAATTCCGATTCAGCAACAGTGAACGGGAATCCTTGACCCCCATTTTTTTGTAACGATCCAATTTCTCAAGGCGTTCGCAGAAATTCGGCAGATCGGAAGAGGTTTCCGGATTTACGATGGCGACGTGATCGAGGGACACCCTCTCTGCTTCGGCCACCCGCTCGATGACCTCACGCTGCCCGAGCAGCACTGGCACACCGAGATCGTTCTCAAAAAAAACCTGCGCCGCCTTCACAACACGCGGATCATCCCCCTCCGGAAAAACAATCCGTTTGGGGTGGCGCTTCAGCTTCTCGTATACGGATTCAATGAATTTCATTGCTGTCCCGGAAAGCGTGAAAGAGAAACGCTGCTTAAACAAGCAGGAACCGATGAGGACGCTCCAAACCCGCCACCGCACACTGGCCTTTCCCCGCCGTCCCCTCGTCATGGGCATCGTCAATCTCAACGACGACTCATTCTCCGGGGACGGCCGCATCGATTGCGACTGGGCACTGCAACGCTGCCGCGAACTCATCCACGACGGTGCCGACATTCTCGACATCGGTGCCGAAAGCGCCCGCACCAATCGCGCCGCCATTTCCGAAACTGAGGAAATCCGCCGGCTCACACCGTTTCTCAAGCAATTTCACGCCGCCATTCGAGACACGCTTCCCGCCGACGACGCGCAGGTCTTCCCTCCACTTCTTTCGATTAATACCTGGCGGCCCGCCGTCGCGGAAGCCGCGCTGGCCATCACGGGTGACATTCTCAACGACATGAGCGGACTGTCCACCCCGGAAAACGCGCTCCTCTGCGCACGACACAACGCGGCGCTCCTCATCATGCATACCCAGGGCCCTCCCAAAATCGCCCACACTCACGTCACCTACACCGATGTCGTCGCGGAAGTGATCGCTTTTTTCAAAAATCGCATCGCCCTCGCCCGGGCGTCAGGCCTTTCCGAGAGAAGTATTCTTCTCGACCCTGGCATCGACTTTGCAAAACAACGCGCCGACAATCTCGCCATCTATCGCCACCTTGAGCACATCGTCGCGCTGGGATTCCCCGTGCTGCTGCCGGTCTCGCGAAAATCCGTCATCGGAGCTGTCCTCGATCTCCCCGATCCTTCCAGCCGGGACGCGGGCACCATCGCGTGCGTGGTCTCAGGAGCGCGACATGGCGCAGCGATTTTCCGGGTTCACAACGTCCGAGCCACCCGCCAGGCCCTTCTGCTCCTCGACGCGGTAAAAACTGGCAGCCCTGCTTCAAAAAACCTCCACGTCCAGCCGCCTTGACCGCCGTCCTTCTCCTGGCCCGCCTGTTTCTTGCGGGGTTGTTTCTTTACGCCGGCCTCGTCAAAGCTGGTGCCAGCGAACAATTCGCCGTCACCATCGCGCAGTTCACCATCCTGCCTCCCACTTTTGTAGGGTGGGCCGCGGCGCTCCTGCCCTTTCTGGAAATCACCGCCGCCGTCCTGCTCGTTCTTCCCGCAACCGCACGCTATGGCACATGGCTCATCGCCACCCTGCTCACCATCTTTATCCTTTCCATTGGGTGGGCGCTTTCCCAAGGCCTCATCGTGGACTGCGGATGCTTTGGAGAGTCCACCCCCTCGCACACGAAGATGCTGCTCGCTCTCGTGCGCGATGTCGGACTGCTGATTCTTACAGTTGGACTTGCGGTTCGGCAGGTCCCGGAACGGACACCCCGGAATTAAACGCCTCCGAGCACTCCGGGCAGCGGCCAAAAAATTCCAACGAGTGCTGCACCTCTGTAAACCCGAGTTCCTCCGCCAGCCGCCGCTCCGTCTCCGCGACAGGAGACGGCCAATTCAAAAACTGCACTTTCCCGCAATCCACACAAACCACATGGTCGTAATCCTTGCCCGGATAACTCAGCTCATAATAACTACAGGAGCGCTTCAAATTAACCTTGTGAACAATCTGAAGGCGCTCCAGCAAAAGAATCATCCGAAAGACCGTTGCGTAATCCGGATGCACCCCTCCATTCTCAAAAGCCTGCAACTGAATCTCCATAAGAGATAATGGGCGAGTCGCCCGAAAAAGCGTAGCCATGATGCCGCGGCGGCTCCTTGTAATACGCATTCCCTGCCCCCGAAGAAGGGCCAGTATCCCATCAACGCTAAAGTCAATGTTTGGGTTTAACACAAATTGATTACTTGCATTGATATATAACGCAAATCAGAGGCCGGTGCCATTATTTTCAATCGAAACCCCATCCATTTATTCGAGATTTCCAGGACGGCGGTCTTTGAAAGTCAGTTCCGCGATGCCTGACTTATCGAGTCCGCCCAGGCCGGCCTCCAGCATAAGGTCGTATTGCGCCTTCGTGGCGGCGGCCAGCGGAGTCGCCACCCCGTATTCCAGCGCCAGCTCCAACGCAATCCCTGCATCCTTTGCCGCATGCGCAGCCGAAAAGTAACAATCATGATCCCGGTTCTGCATGTCCTCGCCATCCGTCTCAAGCACGCGCGAGTTCGCTCCCGTCTGCGAAAATACCTCGCGCAACATCGCCAAATCCAATCCCAGAGCGTCCCCCAGCGCCAGGCCCTCCGCCAGCCCCGCCGTATTAATATTCATGACCATGTTTACCAGCGCCTTGACCTCGGCCGCACGACCGGTCGGCCCAATATAACGCAACGACGTGCTGAGCTTTTCCAAAAGGGGCCTTTGTGACTCGAAGACCGCACGCTCCCCTGCCATCATCAAATAAAGCGTCCCCGAACGCGCCTGGCTGATGCTCGATGCCATGCAGGCTTCCAGCGTGGAAGCTCCTGCGTGCCGCGCCAGATTCTCCATCTCGATGTGCAGCGAAGGCGTCACTGTCGCACAGTTGATAAAAACCCTGCCAGCGGCATCCTTGAGCAGCGAATGCCCGGTGCCGGAAAAAATCGTTCGCATGGCCCCGTCGTCCGTCACGACCGTGATCACCACATCACTCAAGCGCGTCACTTCAGGCAGCTCCTTGCAGGCCACGCCACCGATCTCAGCGGCAAGCGCCTCGGCCACCTCGGAACGGATATCATAGATACCGCCAATCTCATACCCTGTCTCCTTGAGGCGGCGCGCCATGTTCGCCCCCATCCGCCCGACTCCAACAAATCCAATCTTCTGGCTCATACTCCTCCCTGCTTTCTTTCTGGAAAAAACGGATTCGCTTTTTTTTGTTCCGTCACCGTCGTCATGGGTCCATGCCCGGGACATAAAACCGTTTCCCCTGGAAGCGAGAGAATTTCCTCGCGATTCGTTCGCAAAGCATCCGCATAGGAAATCATCCCGCCACCCATTGACCCGGCAAACATGGCGTCCCCGCAGATCGCCACCGGCTTTTCCAGGCCATCGATCATATAAGTCACCCCACCCCGTGCATGGCCCCAGGTAAGGCGGGTGCGGACCTTGATTCCGCCAATCTCAAACTCCGTGCCTGGCTCGAACGGCATTGCTCCATCCACCGGCTCCGCAACAGGAGCAAATGCTGGCACCTTCGTTTTCTCCATCAATCGATCCAGATCGTAAATGTGATCGCCATGCGCATGCGTGAGGTAAATTGCCACGATTTTTAACTCCCGTGCGCGTGCCGCCTCCAGAAGGTCGCTCACATCCGTACCGGTATCGAACACCGCAGCATCACGGGTCGCCGGATCCCAGACCAGATAAGCATTCACCGTCATGTCATCGAATGGCGTATTGAATTGCAGCACGCCCGGCTCCACCGACACCGGATCGGGATGATATGTTTTTTCACCCAGAGCCACCACGCGCTCGGGCCCCAGCTCCAATTCTCTTGCAAGACGCCTTGCGGTCTCCGCCTCAAATGCACCGCCGAGCACGGCTCGCGTTTGTTCGACCGTGATCCCTGCTTTTCCAGCCAATTGCTCCGGCGTCAGGCCACGCCCGCGCATCGCCTTGCCCAGCACGTCTTCGTAATTGTCTTCAAGCGGAAGTTGCATAGGAATTCATGTTCGTAGCCTGCCATCCCACGACCGCAAGCAAAGAGCTCTGCCCTCTAGTCCGATTTGCTTTCGAGGGCCTTGATTTGTGCCCGCAAGCGGCTCATTACCCGCACCCGTGCCTCTGGATTCGGGATCCGGCGCGCATTCTCCAGCGACTGCTTCAGCCGCTCGATCTGTTGCTCCTGTGGAGTAAGGTTTTGATTGCTGCGCTCCAGCCGTTTCAGCTGCTCCTGAAGCCGGGCCACCGTCCGCGCCCGCGCCTGCGGATTGGGAATCCGCCTGGCATTGGCAATCGCCTTTTTCTTGGAGGCGATCTTCTCCGCATTCGGATTGGGAGTGGGCGTTGGCGCGGGAGCCGGCGTCGGGGTTGGTTTGGGCGGCGGCGTCGGGGTTGGAGTCGGCGTTGGCGGAGGATCGACCACGGGGTTCAGAATCGTCAGCGTTTCATATGCGCTGCCATTATTTGGAAAAATTACACTTGCGATTTGTCCGTCATTGTTGAAACCGACGAGATCCGGCGATTTGCCACCTTCAGGAACCGGAGGCAGAACCAAGGGCACCGATTGCGGATTTGCTGCTGAATCCGTCTCCCAAAAATACAGATTCCCCTGGTCCGTAAACACCAGCTGCCCACTATTGTTAAGCCTCGGACGATTTCCGGTAAATTCCTTCATTACGCCTGTCCGGGTTTTCAAAAGCTCAATCTGTCCGCCCGAAGCAAAACAGGCATCCCCCTGATCGTTGAATTGAAACGAGAACACCGCTCCATTCGAAGGCATCGGATACGTCACAAAAGCACTCCCAGCCGAGGGAACATAATAAATCGTGGCGGCTCCGCCTCCGGCAGCCTGAATGAGGATCGCGATTTCGCCCGAAGCGTTCATCTGAATAAACCGTGCATCGGCGACACCGAAGGACGGCCCCACAAGCTCCGTGACAGCCCCATCCCACGCCGCGAATTGCGGCGCGTTGGGCGTCTTATCAAGCAGCAACAGCACACTGCCATTGGCGCCAATGCCAAAGGTTTCATAGTAATCAAACCCATCCGGAAGCGGTGACAGCACATCGATCACCACGCTGTCTCCCGCATCCTGCCAGCGGCACGGCGCACTGTCGGACACCCCGGAGAAAAACGACCCGCCCGCAGCCTGACCCAGCGCGTTAATGCCCACCAGATAGCTGTTCGTCGCCTCCAGCCCTCCCGGCAGCTGGGTTCCTCCACCCAGCGTCCACAGAAACGCGCTTTGATTTCCCCCCGGCGTGTAGCTTTTTCCAACCAAAGCCCCCCCCCGCGTTCATGTCCCCGACCTCGACCCGCTCAAGGCCAGGAAATGGCGGTATCATCACCGGCGAGACTCCAATCGCGCTGGAGTAGTAAACCGGTATCTGACCGTCCTGATTAATGCGAAATGTCAAATCCCCGGCCACATTGAACCAGACACGCTCGTCAAAAGCCGCCCCTCCGGAGTTATCCAGCTGCATCACGGCCCGATCCACCACATAGCGATCCGGCACGGCAGCCACGACCCGTCCGTCCAGCACAAAGAAAGCGGCCAGCCACAAACAGGCCGCAGGTGTGAAACGAAAACTCATATCCCTCTACTACTAGCCTGCTATTGAAGCGGCGACAACTCCGGGAATTAAGCCCCCCCCTACGGTCCGCGCATCCGAATCTGATGCCGGAGGATGTAATACAGCGCAACAAACCCCGCGAAGGTAAACAGCACCATCACGCCGGTATTGAATGCAATCACACTGGCCCGGATGCCAAAATACTCCTTCATCGGGCCGAAAAATACATTTATGTGCCCTTTATCCTCCCCGCCAAGCCGGTAATCGAGCTGCTCCATCTCCGCTTTCGAGACCAGATCCGTGATTTTTTGGTTCACGTACAATTGCTCAGCCGTCACCCCCCCTTCACCAATCCCACCAATGGCGAGCATCCCGGTGTCCAGTGGCGCCCCCTCAATCACCCGGTCCACCTGTTTCAACCGGCGATCCAGCTCGGCTGGCGTAGCCGCATGCAAGCCGGAAACAAACGCCAGCAGCTCCTTAAGGTCATCCAGCCGGCCGGCCTGCGCATCCGTCAACTCCGGCTCCTTCGCAAGCTGCGTAATTTCGTCCTGAATTTTTTTCTGCCGGCTCGTCAGCGGATTATATTTTGCCTGCGCATAGATCAACGCCTCATACGACCATCGCATCGGCATGAACTCGCAAATCAAAGGCACCTGCAGATCGCTGCGCGGAGCCAGCGCGCTATCCGGATGCCTCGAAAACCACTGCTGGATCGTGTAGACAAAATCGAGGTTGCGGTTCATCTCCTCGTACTTGATCAACGCCCCACCCAGAATGATCTGCGGAATCAACACCGCCGGGATAATATTCACCGCCGTCTTTCCCTCCGGCACAAGTGCCGAAATAATCAACCCGATCGCAATTCCACTCACTGCCGTAAGCACCATCGCCCAGAATAAAATCAAAAACATCCCCCGCACCGACAACAGCCAGTTCCCCAGCAGAGTAAACGCCGCACACTGCACGACGGCAAACAGCGTCAAAGTCAGCCCCTTTGCCATGACATAATACCCCAGCCGCACATTCAGATTCCGCTCGCGCACAAGCACCGGCCGATCGCGGATAATATCATCCACACTATTCGTCAGCCCAAGGAACATCGCCACCACCAGCGCTAGAAACAAATACGTCGGAATGTGAAACGCCGAGGCGAAATCATACGTCCCGCCCTCCGAGTACCGCAGCACCGCCCCGATTAAAAACGCCAGCACCGGCGCCTCCACCAACGTCGTCAGCACATTCGCCCGATTGCGCAACTTGCTAATGAATGCCCGCTTGAGCAGCACCACAAACTGTCCCCATTCCTCCCGCCAGCGAATGCGCTCCCGCCGCCGCATCGGCGGAGTAGTCATCATCTTGGCGGACGGCGCGGCGGCCTCCTTTGTCACACTCGTCGAGCGCACATCCTTCAGCAGGTGGTACGCCTCATATTTATCCCGCCAGTAATCAGGCGAATACCTTCTCGCCGGCACCAGCTGCCCGCGCGAATTTTCCTCGAAAATAATATCCCCGCTCAAGTCCCGCAGCGGCGTCTCCATCACATCGAAAATAAACTCCGGACGCGCCGTGTCCCCCACATCCGGTTTCCCCAAGGATGTCCCGTAATGCTGCAAATGCTCCGCATCCGCAAAATACTGCAACATTTCATGCGGCGTCCCGAAGAAAACGAGCTTCCCCCCTTTATCGAGCAGGATCGCCTTGTGAAACATATGAAAAATACGCGACGTCGGCTGATGGATCGTCACCAGCACGATCTTGTTGTGCGACATGCCGCGAATAATCTCGATCACATGCTCGGAGTCCTTCGAGGACAGTCCAGACGTCGGTTCGTCAAACAGATAAACATCCGCCGATCCGATCATATCGAGGCCGATATTCAACCGCTTGCGCTCCCCGCCACTCAGCGTCTTTTGATGCGGATTTCCCACCACATTCGAACGCCGTTCATTGAGTCCCAACTCCGCCAGCTTCCCGTCGATCCGCCTCGACCGCTCCCGGCGCGACAAATGCGGCGCCCGGATCGCCGCCGCAAAATCCAGATTCTCCTCAATGGTCAACTGCTCATCGAACGCATCATGCTGCGGGACGTAGGAAACATAGCGCCGCAACGCCTCCGGACTCCCATACAACGAACGCCCGTTCAACAGCAACTCCCCCTGCACCGGCGGGAACTGCCCCGAAAGCATGCGCATCAACGTGCTCTTGCCACACCCGCTCGCACCCATCACACACACCATCTCCCCCCGCTGCACCTGAAAGGAAAGCCCATCCAGCGCCACATCCCCATTGCGAAAACGGCACACCACGTCCCGCACCTCAAGCGAGCGAATAATATTCCGCTCCTCCTCGATCATGCGCTCCGCAAAGTTGCACCGCAGCACCTGCCCCGCATCCACGCGAATCGTATCCCCGTCGGAAAGGACCGCCGAGTTCCGCACCGGCACCCCCCGCACCACGATCGGCCGATCCGATTGCAACACATCCACGCGCCCGACCTTCCGGTCGTAATCGCAGAATATCTTCAATAAAATCTCTCCTCCACTCCCCGGCGAAAGCAGGATGTCATCCTCATTAAGCAGACCCGGATTATTGGAAACCAGATACTCCGACTTGTAGGCCTTCAACTGAAACCGCCCGCCATACGAATGCGCCCGGCGG
>Ga0351889_10124_pt1 | contig 28217 bp, 39 predicted proteins | sample TotcelFGM3001M14_FD_206767 | JGI IMG/M metagenome (GOLD analysis project Ga0351889, IMG submission 206767) | Enriched cells from coal bed in the Powder River Basin, Montana, United States - Total cells FGM rep3 HSBNCT.FGM.300.1.M14 ...
CAGCTACGGCCGCCAACGCCACGATCGACCCGCCGTAACGGCGGTTCAAGCCGGAAGCCAGCACCCCGGTGATTCCCAGCATTGCATGCTCGTAGCTTGTCATGTGGCGTTCCCCCGCTGTGGTGACAGCCTCCGTGAAGCCATCCGTCTCCACGTTGGGCAATATAGCAAATAGCGCGGCGCAAAGCCCGGGGGGCGTGCGGCCAGGCCGCCGCATTTACCGCGACGGTGGTCCACCTTCCGCGCCCAGGCGTGAAGATGACGCTCCCCCGGCGTGAAACCGGGAGCCTCCACGCGAGGCCGCCGCGTTTACCGCGGCGGTCCTTCACCTTCCGCGTCTAGACGCGTCACCAACCGAGCCGAATATCCCGCCCGCGGATCGCCATCAGTGGTGTCTTCTTCAAATGGCTGTCATCGAGAATGGGATGTTGCGGAACCGACGTGCGCCCGGTACAATCCGTCGCTGAACTGACTCGCTCACCCGCACGAAGGGACTGCCGGGCGAACCGTACAAGATTACGGAGTCGAAACTGGCCGAAGTCATCCAGGACGTGGTGTGGAAGGTGGTCAGCACGCACGAATTGGCGGGGGTGGCGAAATGCAGCCCGAAGTGACCGACCTAAGCCGGTATCTGGAAGCCTCGGCGGTTGTTGATTGGCGCTCGCCTGAGATCATGAACCTGGCCCACGAACTGACGGATGATCTGGAATCCGACGTGGGCAAGGCAAGAAGGCTGTATGAATGGGTGCGGGACGAGATTCCCCATTCCAAAGATGCCGGTCACGAAGTCGTCACCTGCCGAGCAAGCGAGGTGCTGCGGCACCGAACCGGCATCTGCTATGCCAAGAGCCATCTCCTGGCAGCGATGCTGCGGTCAGTCGATATCCCCGCAGGGTTCTGTTACCAAGTCCTCTGCAAAGATCCACCGTACCACGGGCTGGAGGTCCACGGTCTGAACGGCATCTTCCTTTCCAGCGTTGGCCGCTGGATTCGCTTGGACGCTCGAGGTAATACTGGGGCGATCCAAGCCCAGTTCAACCTGGACGAGGAGCAACTGGCGTTTCCAGTTAACCCGATCCGTGGGGAGTACATCGCCGAGACGATCTACGCCGAGCCGCTGCCGGTGGTCGTCGATTGCCTGCGGCGGTTCACGACTCGAAGTGAAATGTGGCCTCATCTACCCCAGTCGTTAGACCAGTCGTGCCCAGATTGAGCGCCGGATTGCTGATGTATCGGATCAAGGATGGGGCCATTCAGGTTTTGCTGGCCCATCCTGTTCAAGCAGGGATCAGGATGGAGAAGCGGGCCATACATCAAATCGTCTTCTTCCTACGAACCTGTCGCCATGACCACACGACGGTCCCGCCGCTGAGGCACGTCAGCACCGACACGTACATCCCCAGGTTTGCGGCGCAGAATACGTACGCTGAGATCGAACCGTTCTTGGAGATGGCCTTTGCCAGCGAAGGGTACGACAACAACCCCCAGGCGAACAGCGCAACAGACGCAACGACGTAGACCGCAGCCCACACGCGACGAGACACGGGAAGCCGATCCAGAAGAAAACCGAAGACCGCCATCGGCAATAGCCCAGCAGCGATTAGCAGCAGGTACACCTCCGAAAGATGGCCGAAGTTCAGCAGAAAAACGAGCCAAAGACTCACGAGAACTGCCCCACAGAACATGCCATACTCGTCGCCAGGATGGTGCCACGAGCCAAAGGCGCACAGGGACCACAGCGATGGCACCAGCCACACGAACAGGTGACGGGCCTTCGTCCGTGCCGTCAGCCAGACGCCCCCAGCCACCAAGATGAATGGAAGCACTTCTGCGCCGAGCCAACGGACAACAGCCAGGGCGGCAGCCAATACGGACACGATTAGCAGCAGCGTGCGCAACGAGAACTGCACGGGACGCTTTCCGTCTGGTACGGATGATTCAGTAGGCATTCGACGTGGAACTCCGATCTCCGATGCAACGTTCGCTTCACGAAAGCGGTGTCCCTGCTGAGGTTTAGTTTGTCGTTCCATTCCCACATGGCTCGTCACCTCCATCCCGTTTGCCGGTCCCGAACTCATCAAACGACTGGTTGGGCGACGGGACGAAGTTCTTCCGGTCGCCTTATCGTTTTCCGGCGTGCCCTGGCGCCTCACTCGTCTTCGTCTGAATCGTCGCCTCGATCTGCGGGAATGTACGGGATCAGTCCATTCTCGAACGCCTTGACCTGGAGTTCCCGTGCGGCATACCGCAAGTCGATGATGAAGCCGTTGACCGACGCCATCCAGACCCTCGGATTGTTCGCCACCCTGCTCGGTAGAGACCACTTCGGGTCCAACTGCGGAATCCTGAACATCGTCCGAATCGCTTTCAACTTGGCTGCCCCGGTGCTTTCCGCGATGCCGAACGCTTCGTCGATGGACGAGAGCGTCAGGTGCGGGCTCTGGGCCGGATCGTGCAGAAAGTTGACCCAACCTATGGTCCGCACGACGCCGGCCGCCCAACTCGCTACACTTCCGCGCAACAGCGGTGACGGTCGTTTTCGTGCCAGAGCCGCAGCTAACTTGCGGCAGAGGTCGGCGTACTCCCCGTTCAGGTGCTGCATGCAGAACGCATCCGTCAATTCGACGATGGTGTTCATGACAGCCTTTGCGTCCGTCAGCCCACCACCGGCCGCTGGTTTCTTCCTGGGAGCCTGCTTTTTGACCACGGGCGGCGTGGAACCTTCGGGGAGCGACGTGATGATTCCATAACTTTCCTTGGCCCGCTTGAAATCTGCGTTCAGCGATCTGCGAATGCCGGGGCCAAAGCTGATTCGATATGTGAACAGCAGTCCGTCGTAGATGATCCGCCCGTTGATCGGCAGCAGGACACCTTTGACCAGGACGGGCAAGTGGGGGCCGACCACTTGTTCGAACGGGCTAGCCAGCGCCAACACCCCGTAAGCTTTCGGCGGGGTCTGCTCGGTCAGGAACACCGTGTACTGCTTGAGGTAGCGGAAAACGTAGAAGTTGCCGCTCACGGCGTGTTTCCAACCGGCAACGATGGCCAGTTGTTCGGCGGGCAGTTGGGCCGGGTTGTCTCGCACGAACTGGTCGATCAGTTCGGGCTGAGCGTGAAGGGCATCTCGGACTTTCAATCGGATTTCCGGCGGCAACGAGGTGAACTGCTCCGGGTCGGAAAACTCCCCAGGCACGACGTTCAGCTTGCCGTTGGCAAACGAGCACAACGCTGCGTACAGCGTGTAGAACAGCTTCCCTTCTCCGAATGACAGGTGCGTGGGCGGCATCTTCGGTTCCGGAATGAGCGGCGGTTCTTGCGCGGCCTGCACCATAGCCACGAAGTCCGGTGAGACCTGAATGCCCTGAGCGACCAGAGCTTTGGCGACAGCCCCAGGAGACGCATCGGGATGTTCGGCAAGAAAGTCCTGGATCGCCTGCAACTTGCTGACGGGGGTAACGCTCTCTGGCATGGTTTGTCCTCAACCAAGTTCAGGTATCGGCGCTGAACTCACTTCCAACGTGAGCTGATCGCCGGAAATGGTACATTTGTAGTCCACGATGATCTTGCGAAGGTCAGGGACCAGCCTTTCCCGCCGTTCGACCATCATGTCCATGATTTCGAGCGCCACGCCCACGGCCTCGGCACTCCCGTCCTTCGGCACAAAGCTGTCGATCAGGTCTTTCACATCGAATTGGTGGTGATGGTAACCTGGAACACGAATTCATTCCAGTGGTGAACGTCCCTCGGCTGTTCCTAACTTGACCCCGGGGCATCCTCGAGTCAAGGGTAATATACTCTCCTGGCCGGCCAGCATGTGGGCGTCGTTTGGTCGGTTGTCCCTTTTTCGTCGGTCCTGCCTTGACATCCCGGTCCCATCTCTCAGACTGGTACGGTTCATGCTTCTCGCGTCGGAGACCGGACTGCGGATCTTCGTCGCATCCGTGCAACGTGTGTTCCCACAACCAGGAGTTACAACCGTGTCAAGTCGAAACGCAACCCATGCCGTCTGCGGTCTCGCGCTCGCGATGTGCGCCAGCTTGATGCCGACGTTCGCGTCGGCCGCCGAAGAGGGCGCCGAGTTCTCCAGCGCCACGATCCACTTGGGCGTCGTCGTCAACGATGTCGAAAAGGCCGTCGAATTCTACACGAAGGCTATCGGATTTCAGGAACTCAAAGGCTTTGCGGGCCCCGCCGACGTGACCGGCGACGCGGGCTTGACGGACTACCAGCCCTTGAACGTCCGTGTCCTTGTGCTGGGCCAGGACGCGACGGCGACGAAGCTCAAGTTGATGCAAGTCCCCGGCGTCAAGACAAAACCATCGGACAACCAGTTCATTCATTCGCAGTTCGGATTCCGTTACCTCACGATTTTGGTGACCGACACCACAGCCGCCTTGGCACGGCTGGAGAAAGCGGGCGTCAAGCCGTTGGCCAAGTGCCCCGTCCCACTGCCGCCCAGCGTGGCCAAGGGCGTCTTCCTGACCGTGGTCCGCGACCCGGACGGCAACATCGTCGAACTGGTGGGGCCGAAGAAGTAGTGCGGAACGCGCGCAATCCAAACGTTGTCAGTCAAGGCTCACGGCGTGCTCGCGGCCGCGCGGATGTTGCGCAGCGAGTCGATCAGCCGGCAGTCGGCATCGTAGTCGGCGGGCGTGCCCACGAGCAGCAAGCCGCCTTCGCCGGGCGGCAGTTCGATACCCCGTAACGAGTCGGTCACGTCCTGACGTGCGACCAGATCGTAAACCCGCCGCGAGCCGCGCTGGATCGTCACGTCGAACCGCTGCGGGCCAAAACCGTCCAGTGAGGCGAGAAGCACGTATCGCGAACTGTCTTCGTGAGGGGCTCGCTTGGCGAACGGATGTGCCAGAACCCGAGGATTGGAACTGACCGCGAACTCCTCCTCGCCGTCCGCGCGCTCCAGTCGGCACAGGATCGGAGCGATCTGCGACAGGCGCTCGAACAACTCGCCGGCCGCTCGCGTATTGTCCGTCTCCGTCCAGTCGGCGTCCCACAGTTGGCGTTCACCGGCCGCCGTGGGCAGGGCGGCGTAGAACAGAATTCCCACCGCCCCCTCCGCCACCGCCACCCAACCCTGCAGTTTGATCTCGCCCGGCTCCGGAGTCCGCATGCCCCCGCGATAGCCGTAATGCGGCGGGTCCAGGGGCGCGGACTCGGCCGTGCCCCACGCTTGCGGCATGATCCACAAACGGGCCCCGTACTTGCGGCAGGCTTCCTCATAGCTGCGAACGCGGCCGCGATAGTACGGGACCGAGCGGCCGGGATTGGAGGGGCCGCTGCGGGGCGACCAGAAGAAGGGATAGAAATCGTGCGTGACAACCAACGGACGATTCGCCTCCAAGTCGGCCAGCGCGGCTTGCAGGTTGTTGTGCAGCACCGTCGGCGGTTGGGCGGGAGCCAGCCGCCGAACCAGTTGATAATAGTCGCCCAATTCCCGCGACAAGTCGGGGCCGATCTCCTCGGTCAAGCTCCACGCGGCCAATCCCCAGCGGCCGGCCAGTCGCGGCACGGCCTCCGCCGCCCGCGGCAGAATCACGCGGTCCAGCGATTGCCGCCGAGCTTGCGGCGTGGCCAAGTGTTCGTAATACAGGCTGCCTTCGCCGCTGCCCTGATAGACCAGTCGAATGCCTCGAGCCTCGGCCAGCGGCAGGATTCGCTCCAGAGCGTCGAGCGTCCCGTTGGAAACGTAGACCGCGTTCATGTGCAGCCGCCGCATCTGATCAAACAGCCAGCGGCATTCCTGGTCCGTACGGCTGCAGATCCCGTCGTAGATGCCCATCGGGAACCAGTCCTGAATCGGCGGCACGTCTCGCGGAAGCGGCGGCCGATCTTCGTCATCGGAAGCGATGTGGCCAGCGACATGATCGGCCAGGGCCTTGGCCGGCGCGGCGACAGCATCCTCGTGCCACAGGCACACGCTGTCCAGGTCGTAAATACATGGCTCATCCGGACGGTCGAATCCCGGCTGCGCCGTCCAGTACAGGTTCATGGCCGCGACCCGGTCTCGCCGAAAGCTGCTGATGTCAAAAGTCTCGAAGTTCCAATCCGTGCCGGGCCGCGGGCGCACGTATTGATAATGGGTGTCATGATTCTTGATTCCCAGCAGGATGGCGCGCATCGGCGCCGAGCGGATCACGCGAGTTGCCACGCCGATGCGATTGTGCGGACTCATATCGATGCCGGGCAGACTGCGATTCAACGCATGGTCCCGTCCATTGGCTGGGAACACGGCGCGGACAAACCGCCGGCCCGTAAACGGCAAGCCTTCGTCGTCGTTGCCTTCGATGATCCGGCCGCCGCTCCATTGCAGCCGCTGTTCGAAATCATCCCAGATGCGATCCGCCGACGGGCGGTCCTCCCACCGGAAAACCAAACGCGCCCGGTGTGAACTGTTCGGATCGTCCCGCACCATCAGGCGATTCATGCCCGTTTTCAGCTCGGGCATGACGACCTGTCTGGTATCCAGCTCCGCTTCGAACAGCGTATAGTACAGGTCCACCGCCACGCCCGCCGGCGCCTCGGCCGAAAGCTGCAAGAACACCTGCTCGTGATCGAGGTCCGCAAACTCGACAGGAAATCGCGCCGCGAGCTGCCCTCGCCCGACCGTTTGCTCGGCAATCAACTGTTCCCGCTCGGCATCCGCGTACAATCGCACCTGGACGAAGACGCCGTCGCCTCCCAAGGCGTCGCAATTCGAGGAAACACGAAGCTTCCGGATGCGAATCGACGGCGGAAAGGCAATCTGGTACGTGGCCGCCAGCGGTCGCCGCTCGAACAGCCGCAACAGGTTCATGTCCCCGCCGACACAACGGACGGGAGCAACTGGATCGAATCGCCACTTGCCGTATTCCACCAACGTCCGAGGATCGATCCGCCGGCCGTCCTCAAATTGCGGCTCGCGAAAAATATCGAATCCCGTGTGATAGCCCCACTGACCGGTGCCGTTAGGTCGCAGGATCAGCACGCTTTCGCTCAGCAGGTTCTCGCTCAGCCGCACGCCGTTCAGCGCAATTCCCTTGGCCTTTCGCACCGGATCGGCCGATTGGTCCGGCATGCCGACAACGTAGACCGTCGGCGTGACGGGCGGTCCCGGATTCTCGATCTCGATTTCGCCGGGCAAGGTCGAGAACGAGCGGTCGAACTCGCCGCCGTTCGCGGGAGCGCAAACCATGATGCCGGCCGCCAGCAACGTCAGGGCGCCGAGTGCGAGGCCGGCCGTCGTGATGCTGCTCTTTTTCATCCACCTTCCTCCGCGCGGCGGGGCCGGTCATCCGCGATCGTATTCTGCGGTCCCTCCCGCAGCGCTCACAGCCGCTTGACGACGATGTTCTTCAAACCGCCGGAGGTCGCATACGTGGCGAACCCCAGCGGCGGCATGAGGTCCATCTCCCAGCGCAGCGAGAGCTTGCGGTCGGCGATCTTGAGGTCTACCAACTGGTCGTCGTCCACCCAGGCCTCGATTTTCTGCGGGGTGACGCGGAGCCGAACTTTGTACCAGTGGCCTTCCTTAAACACCATCGAACTGGTGGTCTCGTTTTCCGAAGCATCGAAACCGTCGACGCTGGACAGGCCGGTCAGACTGCCGCCCCAACCGCCCAGGATCAAGCTGCAGTGCGACTTGTCGACGGGGAACGTCATCCCGCAGAAAAAGTCGCCGCCGTCGATCCGGCGGGCTTGGAACGAGATCTCGTAATTCGTACGAGGCAAATCCTGTCCAATCCACTTGACTCCCGTCATGGGGCGGCCCATGTTCAGCACGAGTTCTCCGTCCCGAATCTCCACTTTGCCGTGGCCGTCAAAGTCGATCTTGTCCAGAACCTGCCAGTTCTTCAGCGACGTGCCGTCGAACAGCTTGATCTCCTGGGCGGGTTTCGCCGCGCCGGCGGGATCCGCTGCGGCGGGGCTCTGAGCCGAAACGGCGCTGATGCAGAGCAGGACGGCCAGCGTCGCGGCGAAGTGCGTCAGGGTAATAATTCTCATGGCTTTGTTCCTTCCCAAAGGTTGAGGCGAAATGTCGCGGCGAAACAGAGACGCAGTGCTCTCGACCGCGCGCACAGCCAAGTGGACGATAACACGACATCATTATGCGCAAGAATGGTCGCAGGGCATACCACCGGGCAGATGAAATCGCCCGTATGATGTCCCGTGTCGAAAAGCAGCAGGCAGCATGCTATTCAGACCAATTTCAGCAGCCGCGGCCGGCGAACCTTGGTGCCGTAGATTCGTCCGTACCGGGCCAGCAAGCCGGCAAAATCGTATTGCAAAAACTCGTACAGGGATGCCGGCGGAGCCGCCGCGAGATACTGGCGCGCTAACAAATCCATCTCCGCGTCGTACTGTTTTTGCGAATGGGTATGCGCGTAACAGCGCCCGTCGTGCCGCCGCAGATCGCCGTCAAACTCAGGGCTGATGTGCCATAACTCGTGGAAAACCGTAATCAGCTTTTCCCGAAAAGGCAGGTCCATGAACCGCGGCAGATAGAACGTCAAGATGTAGAAGATCTCGCGTCCCTGAGTGTCATACAGACGCTGGATCGTGTACGTGCGGGATCGGCGATTGCACGTCAACGAACCGCCTTCAAAACGCATCGGCGTCAACGAGGCATACAAACCGTAACGCGTGCGTTTTCGAGTCTGAGCGAATGAAAGAGCGACGTGGGCCAAGTCGATGTGCGCCAACGGTGCGGTTCGTGCGATCGCGTCGGAACAAAACCGCCGCATGCTGGTCGTAAAACTGAATTCTCGCGGGGCAGCCTCTCCGGCCGTCCCGGCAGAATCGCATCCGTGCATCCTCCGTACTCCGGCAGGAAACAAAGCCGATCTGCCTGCGCCAGATCAGCCTCCGAATTCATTCCACGTTCGCTTTCTCTGCATCCGATGCCGCGGCATCGGCGACCTCGAATTCCGGCTTTTCGCTGACCTGCTTGACGCGCTCGTGGGCACCGACCAATTCGAGGATCGCACGTGTGCCGTTGTCGCCCAGCCGGGGTTTCGCCAAACGCAGGATCCGGGTATATCCGCCCTCCCGATCCTCAAAACGTGGCGCGATATCCTCGAACAGTACGCGAACGGCTTGCTTGTCGCCGATCAACTGCAGGATTCGCCGCCGGGCCGTCACACTCGGCGCGATCGCCTGCGACCAGGCCTGCCACTGCGAACTGGTCCGCCAACGTTTCCATTCATCGGAATGCCGGCTCGCACTGGTCGCATATTGCCGCGCGTCGCTCTGGGACTGCAACGACCGGCAGGCGATCGTGATGCACTTCTCCACCAGCGGTCTGACCTCGCGGGCCTTCTGCAAAGTCGTGATGATGCGGCCCTTGACCTTGGGTGCATTTTGGTCAATATCCGAATCCACGTCCCGCTCGGTCAAGAACAAGGCACTGGCCAGGTTCTTGAGCAGAGCCTTACGGTGGCTGGAGGTTCGGCCTAAATGTCGTCCACGTTTTCGATGTCTCATGATCGCAAACTCTATCGGCGGCTGATGTTGTTCCCTTAGCGAAACGACGGGGCGGGAGGCGGCAACCGCATCCCTAAATGGAGCCCAATCTGACGAAGCTTTTCCTTGACCTCCGTCAACGTTGTCTCGCCGAAATTGCGGACCTCCAGCAGTTGATCTTCATTTCGCTGGACCAAGTCCCGCACCGTTGTGATGTTCTCGGATTCCAAGCAGTTCATCGCCCGGACAGACAGTTTCAACTCCGCTAAACTCATTCCGAGCTTGACTTCCATCAGCCCGTCCAGTCCCAACGCACCCGACTTGGCAGGCGAACTGATCCTTGTGCCCAACTGTGCGTACTGCACAAAGGGGTTCAGATGCTTTCGCAGGATCTTCGCCGCTTCGATCATCGCCATTTCAGGACTGATCGAACCGTTGGTCCAGATTTCCAAGGTGAGCTTGTCGTAATTCGTCTTCTGGCCGACCCGCGTCTCTTCCACTTCGTAGCGGACACGAGTGACCGGGCTGTACACCGCGTCGATCGGAATAATCCCGATCTCGTGATCCGTCGCGCTGTGCTCGCCGGAAGGCACGTAACCGCGGCCGTTCTCGACCACCATTTCCATCATGAACGGTACGTTGTCCGTCAGCGTCGCCAGCACGTGATCTCGATTGATCACTTCCACATCCGCGTCGCTGCGAACGTCGGCTCCAGACACGACTCCCGTCTCGTTTTTCTCGACGGTCACTACCTTTGTCGATTCGCTGTAATTCTTGATCACCAGCGATTTGACATTCAACACGACGTCCGTCACATCCTCCAGAACACCGGGAATCGTGCTGAATTCGTGCTGCGCTCCGCGAATCTTGATCTGCGTCACGGCGCTGCCCGTCAAGCTCGACAACATGATTCGCCGTAAACTGTTGCCGATGGTCACGCCGAATCCGCGCTCGAACGGTTCGGCTACGAATTTGCCATAGGTCGACGACAACGTGATCGTGTCACACGTCACCACGCTGGGCAATTCGAGTCCCCGCCAACGAATATGCATCGATCGCTCCTTACACCAGTCAGCTGCGCTGTCCCGCTCGTCGAATCAAACTAACCTGGTCCAAACTATCATGGGGTCCAAACGCACCAACACCTACACGCGACGTTTCTTGCGGGGGCGACAACCGTTGTGCGGGATTGGCGTGCAATCCTCGATCGTCTTGACCGAAAGTCCAGCACTCTGCAGAGCCGTAATCGCGCTCTCGCGGCCGGAACCCGGCCCCTTGACGCGAACGTCGACTTCTTTGACGCCGAACTTGATCGCCTTCTCGGCCGCCTGCTGACCAGCGCACTGGCCGGCAAACGGCGTGCTCTTGCGGCTGCCCTTAAATCCGCTGGTCCCTGCACTGGCCCAACACAACGTGTCGCCTTTTGTGTCCGTAATTGTCACCGTCGTGTTGTTGAACGTCGCCTGGATGAAGGCGATGCCGACAGTGACGTTGCGACGAATCTTCTTTTTCTTGGTCTTTACCGCCACCCCAATGCTCCTTAAAACCCAAACTAGTGCAGATCTTTGACGCCCTTTTTCCCGGCGACCGTCTTCTTCGGGCCCTTGCGCGTCCGAGCATTCGTCCGCGTCCGCTGCCCACGCACGGGCAAACCTAGACGGTGCCGAATTCCTCGATAGCACTTAATGTCCCGCAATCGATTGACATCCTGTTGCAGCTGACGCCGCAACGGCCCTTCGACCGTATAGTCGCGTTCCAACAGCACGGCCAGTCGGCTCAGTTCGTCGTCGGCCAACTCGCGCGCCTTACGCTGCGGATCTACACCGGCATGATGACACAGTTCCCGCGCCGACTTGCGTCCGACGCCGTACAAATAAGTCAACGACACCACTGTCGGCTTGTCGTTTGGTATGTCCACCCCCAATAACCGTGGCATCGAATACGCTCCTCAGTATGCTCTGTCGCTGTTAGCTCTGCTGCCTAGCCCTGCCGCTGCTTGTGCCGCGGATTGGTGCAGATCACGAAGATCTTCCCCCGGCGGCGCACAATCTTGCAGTTTTCGCACATCTTTCGAACGCTTGCTCGCACCTTCATCGCCGTTCTCCAGCGGTTTCCCGCAACACGCACAAATTAAATTCGCTGACGAGGAAAACTTCAAGGGGGCGTCGACACCAAAGGCTACGACTCCAACAAGCCTCGATAATTCCTCATCACCAAGTGACTGTCGATCTTCTGCACCAGATCAAACGCCACACTGACGGCGATCAATAATCCCGTACCGCCGTAAAAGCTTGCAATCGCGAAGCTTACGCCAAGCGACGCCGACACGATCGTAGGCACGATCGCAACGATGGCCAAAAAGCCGGCTCCCACATAGGTGATCCGAACCATGACCTTTTCCAAATAATCCGCGGTGCGCCTGCCCGGACGATACCCGGGAATAAACGTTCCGTAATCCTTAAGGTTCTCGGACATCTCCTTCGGGTTGAAGGTGATCGCCGTCCAAAAGTAGCAGAAAAAGTAAATAAAGGCCACGTACATCAAATTGTAAAGGAAGGATGTGCCACCGCTGAACATATCCGCGACTTGCCCCAACTGCGAGGCCCCGGCCGGAAAAATGTTTCCCAGGAAGGCGAAAAACATCGCCGGCAGCATCAACAGACTGCTCGCAAAAATGATCGGCATCACCCCGGCTTGGTTAATCCGTAACGGCAGGTATTGTCGAGTCCCACCATACGTCCGCCGTCCGCGAACGTGCTTCGCACTCTGCGTAGGAATCCGCCTCTGTCCCAACGTGATGAACACCACGCCCACGACGACGCTGACAAATAACACGGTCAAGATGACCAAGTGCTCGACGCCGATCACGCCACCGATGCCCACCAACTCGAACTTGGCGTTCTTGAGTAAATCGCCCAACGCACCCGGCATCCGCGCCAGAATGCCCGCCATAATTAACAGACTGATTCCATTCCCGATTCCAAATTCGTCGATCTGCTCGCCCAGCCACATCAAAAAGATGGTGCCGCACGTCATCGTCATTACCGAAGTGAGCTGCCAACCCAAGCTCAACTCACCCCGGACTAGGAACGACGGATCGATCAGGCTTCCCCCGCCTGCCGTCGCCCCCATCAAATACCAGCGAACATACATCCAACTTTGCAGCAGGCACAGCGCCACCGTCAGGTAACGCGTATATTCATTGATCTTCTTTCGGCCGGTTTCGCCCTCTTTGCGCAAGTCCTCAATCGGCTTCCACACGCTTCCCAGCAGCTGGAAAATGATCGACGCCGAGATGTACGGCATGATCCCCAGACCGAAAATCGTCGCCTCCCGAAGATTGCTGGCACTGAACACGGCCACGCGATCCACAAAATCCCCGAAACCGCCCTCCTCGGACATCGCCTGCCCCATCACCTCTTGGTTGACGGTTGGCAACGGGATGTGATAACCCACGCGATAAATCGCCAGGAACGTCAGCGTCAGAAAAATCTTCTGCCTCAGTTCCGGGATCGTGAAGACCACTCGCAGCTTTTCCCACATGATCGAGATCCGTCCTTATCACGCGTCGCTAGGCGGTTCCACGGCAGCAGGCCTTCGCCCAGGCAGAACCGAAACCTGGCCACCCGCCTGTTCGATCTTCTCCCGGGCTGAACCGCTGAAGCGGTGAGCCGATACGTTCAAACTCTTCGTTAATTCGCCATTTCCCAAAATCTTCAGCTCGTCGTAACGATGCTTTAGCAAGCCCTTTGCGCGCAGCGTGTCCGGATTCACTTCCTCGCCGACCGCAAAGACGCGTTCGAGATCAGCGACGTTCACCGCGCCGATCTCCAAAGCAAACCGATTGGTGAAACCTCGCTTGGGAACGCGGCGCACCAACGGCATCGTACCGCCCTGAAAAATCGGCAGTGCAGCGTATCCGGCGCGCGCACTTTGCCCCTTGCCGCCCCGCGTGGACGTCTTGCCCCGCCCCGAACCCGGGCCGCGTCCGATCCGTCGAACCTTTTTGTGCTTGTGGATCCCACTATGGACTTCGTTTAATCTCATGACAGCGGCACTCCTCTCAGACGCTCAACATCTTGCCGCGTCCGCAGTTGGCTTAAGGCTTGAAACGTGGCTTTCACCAACGTGATCGGGTTGTTCGTTCCATAACTCTTGGTCAGGATATTCTTAATCCCGGCGGCTTCACAAACCGACCGCACCGCCGCTCCAGCAATAATCCCGGTCCCGGGGCCGGCGGGCATCAGAAGCACTTGTCCCGCTCCGAATTTCCCCCGCACGGCATGCGGAATCGTTCCTTCCTGGAGCGAAATTTCCACCATCTGTCGAGCGGCCTGCTTGTTCGCCTTCTCCACACTGGGAGGAACTTCGTTGGCCTTGCCGTATCCCCAGCCCGCTTTGCCTTTGCCATTGCCGATAATGGTCATGGCTGCAAAACTAAACCGGCGCCCGCCTTTTACCACCGCCGCGCAACGGCGAATGTTGACGACGCGCTCGATGTTGCTTTCCCCGTAACCTGCGTCTTTGGGCTGGTTACCCTTGCCACCGTCTCGAAACTTTGCCATATCTTAAAAGACCAATCCAGCCTCTCGGGCAGCGTCCGCCAGCGAGGCAACTCGACCATGATATTTGGATGACCCCCGGTCAAAACGCACTTCCTTAATCCCAGCCTGGAGCGCTTTTTCAGCCAGCGCCTTCCCGACCGTGACCGCAGCCGCTTTGTTGCCGCCGTATTTCACGCTCTCGCGAAATTCTTTGTCCAGCGTACTGACCGACACCAGTGTCTTGCCGGACAGGTCGTCGATCACCTGGCACCGGATGTTCTTGTGACTGCGATGCACACTCAGCCGAGGGCGGTCCGCGGTCCCGCGGACGCGGTTGCGCACATGAAAGCGCCTCCGCTCCCGCCGCCGGTTCACAATCATCTGCTTCTTCACGGTTCAACCCAGACTTCTTAAAGTGTTTTCGTGCTGCACGATTTCCGCCCGCTGGTTGGGTCAAAAAAATTCCCCACCCGGCGACCCGGTCCACACGCCTATGATGCCGTCTTGCCCGGCTTGATCTTCACATACTCGCCTTGGTAACGGATGCCTTTACCCTTGTAAGGCTCCGGCTTGCGCAAGGACCGAACTTCGGCTGCAAACTCGCCTACCTGCTGTTTATCACAGCCCCGCACGATCACATGCGTTTGATCCGGACAGGTGACCTGTAATTCGGGTGGAATCTCCTTCTGCAGTTCGTTGGCAAATCCCACGCGCAATTGCAGCGTGTTGCCTTGAATCGCAGCCAAATAACCCACCCCGACGATCTCGAGACGCTTCTCGTATCCGCTCTTTACACCCAAGACCATGTTATTGATCAACGAACGCGTCAGGCCATGAAACGCCCGTGACTCCCGATCGTCCGCCATCCGTTCGACGACGACTTGCCCCGTGGCTTCGTCCACACGAACCGTGACCTCAGGCCGATGTTCCCAGTGCAACTTGCCCAGAGGACCCTCGACCTCAATCCGGCGCCCTTCGACGCGAACCTGGACGCCATCAAGGATCGTCACTGGTTTTCTTCCGATGCGTGACATAACAACACCGCTTCCCGCTTCTACCAAACCTCGCACAAGACCTCGCCGCCCAGCTTCCGTTGCCGAGCCTCGCGATCGCTGACCACTCCACGGCTGGTGCTGAGGATCGTAATCCCCATCCCGTTCAACACCGGCCGCAGATCCTTGGCTCGGCTGTACACACGCCGACCCGGTTTACTTACGCGGCGGACCCTCTGAATGAGTCGCTCACCGTTGGGACCATATTTTAATTCGATGCGCAGGTGAGACACCGGAGCGCTTTCGAGCACCTGCCAATCCCAGATGTAGCCTTCGCGCTTGAGCACGTCGGCCACCCCTCTCTTGACATTGGACAGCGGCACGTCCACATACGGCTTTTCCACGCGCACGGCGTTCCGGATGCGGGTCAACATATCGGCGATCGGGTCGGTCATCATCTCGTTGAGCTCTCCCTCTACCAGCTCGACTTGCGAACGCCGGGAATCAATCCCTGGTCCGCTAGTTTGCGGAAACAGATCCGGCAGATGCTGAACTTCCGGTACACAGCGCGGGGCCGGCCGCAGAGCCGGCAACGGTTGTTGCGGCGCGTCGTAAATTTTGGGACGCGCAGCGCTTTCGCAATTTTGGATTTGCTAGCCACGAATGTTTACCTGTCTCCAAAACGAACTTCTTGATTCGCCCTCACCGCCGCCATCTCCTCGTCCCTCATCGCCCGAGGCCTTAAGCCGTCGTCGAATCCTCGCGCCGGAACGGCAAGCCCATCAGCGTCAGTAATTCCAAAGCTTCCTCGTTGTTGGTCGCACTCGTGACCAACGTAATATTCATGCCCTGCGGCTTGACGTACTTGTCCGGGTTCAATTCGGGAAACACCAACTGCTCCGCCAAACCAAGGCTGTAATTCCCTCGTTGATCGAACGCCGTCCGGCTGATGCCGCGAAAATCTCGCACTCGAGGCAACGCCAACGAGACCAGACGATCCAGGAATTCGTACATCCGCTGCCGCCGCAACGTGACCTTGCAGCCAATGGGCATTCCTTCTCGCAGCCGAAAGCCGGCCACGCTGGTGCGGGCCAGCGTCACGATCGGTTTTTGGCCGGTGATCTCGGTCATCGCCTCGACCGCCGTCTCCAATACCTTCTTATCTTGCGTGGCTGCGCCCACACCCATACTCACGACGATCTTATCCAAACGCGGCAAGGACATGGGATTCGTACGGCCCAGCTTTTCACGCAACGCGGGCAGAACTTCCTGCCGATACCGCTCCTGCAATCGAGGGACCACGACGGCCTCCCGTTCAGGCGCAGCGGCTTCTTTCTTGCCCGCCCCCGCCTTGTCGCCCTGCGTCTTCTTGCCTGCCATGATCTTGCTCGTCCGAAAGAAAAAATCTCGTTTTGTATTCGCTGCTTATCCGGCCGAAAACTCTTGCCGCTTCGCCTGCTCTTGCATTATGCCTTGCCGGCATACGGCTTTCGCGCCGGACTGATGGTACCCAGCGAAATTCCACTTCGCTTGGCATACCGTTCCTTGGTCCCGTCAGCCAGGTAACGAAATCCAACTCGCGTCGGCTTGTTGCTCTGCGGACAGATCATCATCACGTTCGAGACCGGGATCGGCATCTCCTTGGACAGTCGCCCGCCCTGAGGGTTTCGCTGACTCCGCCGGACGTGTTTGTAGACTCGATTGACGCCTTCCACGACGACTTTGCCCGCATCCAAATCTACGGCCAGCACCTTCCCGCGCTGGCCGCGGTCGTCACCAGCAATTACCTCGACGGTATCATTCAATCGAATGTGCATCACAACACCTCGCTCGCCAGACTGACAATCTTCATGAAGCTTCTTTCCCGCAGTTCACGTGCAACAGCGCCGAAAATCCGGGTGCCGCGCGGGTTGTTTTCGTTGTCGATGATCACCGCCGCGTTGCTATCGAAGCGAATATAGCTGCCGTCGGCCCGTCGCGTGGAATGGCTGCAACGGACGATCACCGCCCGCACGACGGCCTTCTTCTTGATGTCGCTGCCCGGGATCACGCTTTTGACGCTGCAGATCACAATATCGCCCAATCCGGCGTATCGACGGCGCGAGCCGCCCAGCACCTTGATGCACTGCACCTCTTTGGCGCCGGTATTGTCTGCCACCTGCATTCGAGTTTCTTGCTGGATCATGGCTGATTATCCTGATTCGTTTCGCTCACAGCACTGGTGTCGCTACCCGCCCCGGTTTCCACCCCCGTCGCGGACAAGGCGGACACGGCCTGGTCCCGCCCCTTCTCGACAACCTTGATCAATTCCCACCGCTTCATACGGGAGCGGGGCCGAGATTCCTCAATCTCCACCGTGTCGCCCTGGGACGACTGTTCCGTTTCATCATGCACATAACAAACTGTCTTTCGCCGTACATACCGGCCATAGACCGCATGCTTCACCAATCTCGGGATCTCTACGATCCGCGTCTTGGCCATCTTGTCGCTCGTGACCACGCCCACGCATACTCGTCTCGGCATCTTTCGTTACTTCCCCAGCTGGAGTTCTCGTTGCCGTTGAATGGTCTTAATCTGCGCGATCATCCGCCGATGACGGCGCAACTCGCTGGGTGCATCCAGCCGCTCCGTCTGGGCTTGGATCCGCAGACGAAATAAGCTTTCGCAGGCGTCTTTCAGCGTCAGCGTGAGCTGCTCGTCGCTCATGTCCCGCAGTTCACCAACCTTCATCATCGTCCCCTTCTCGCCTTACGCCGGCCGGCGCCGAACCAAACGCACCGGAATCGGCATCTTATGTGCCAAACGGGCGAAACACACCCGCGCTTGCTCTTCGGTCACACCGCCAAGTTCAAACATGACGGTTCCCGGCTTAACCACCGCCACCCAAAACTCCGGCTCGCCTTTTCCCTTACCCATACGAGTTTCCAGTGGTCGCGCCGTGGTGGGTTTGTGGGGAAAGATGCGGATGTACAATCGACCTTCGCCTCGCACGTACTGCTGTGCCGCGATACGCCCAGCCTCGATCGTCTGGGCTCGGATCCACCCGCCTTGAACAGCTTGCAGTCCGAAGTCCCCAAACACGACCTTGTTGCCGCGCGTGGCCTCACCTCTTATACGTCCTCTTTGGCTTTTTCGGTGCTTTACTCGCTTCGGCATCAACGCCATCGGACTCTTCTCCTTCGTACATACCCTGATTCACCCAGACCTGGACGCCAATGTGCCCCTGCGCTGTTTTTCCTTCGGCAAAACCATAATCGATTTTGGCCCGCAGGGTACTCAACGGCAAGGAGCCGGCGATCTGCTTCTCACGCCGCGACATCTCGGCCCCGCCCAGACGCCCGGACAACTGGATCTTGATTCCTTTCGCTCCGGCATCCATCGTCTGCTCAACAGACCGCTTCATCGTTCGCCGGAAACTCGCTCGTTTGGCCAACTGTTGGGCAATGTCTTCCGCCACCAGCTGGGCCATAATCTCGGGCCGATGAATCTCCTCGATCTTGAGATTCACGCGGCGGCCGATCAAGTTCTGCAACTCCTCTTGCAAGAGTTCGACCTCTTGCCCCTTCTTGCCGATAATCAATCCGGGCCGGGCGACGAACAATACGATCTTCACCTCGTCCCGCGTCCGCTCGATCTCGATGCGGTCGATACCGGCATTTCGATACTGGGACTTCTGCGGATGATTTTTGATAAACCGGCGAATCTTCTGGTCTTCGACCAACAGTTCGCCAAACTCCTGCTTGGAGGCGTACCAGCGGCTCTTCCAGCCTCTGACGACGCCGACCCGGAACGCGATCGGGTTGACCTTTTGACCCATAGCTTAAATCTCGTCGATATCTGCCAGCGTGATGCGGATGTGGGACATTCGTTTCTTGATCATGAACGCCATGCCGCGTGCTCGAGGCCGGACCCGCTTGAACATCGGTCCGCCATCGATCCGGGCATCGGCCACGATAAGGTTGTCGACGTCGACGTTCTTACCGCGCGTTTGGGCCGGATCCTGCGCGCTGCCTAAGGCGCTATTGATCACCTTTTCCAACATCCGCGCCCCACGCTGTGGTTGGTAGCGGAGAATCGCCAATGCCTCGTCCGCAAACTTGCCCCGAATCATCGCCGCCAACGGGCGAACCTTTCGGGGACTAATTTTCGCGAACCTGTGGCAGGCTTGAAATGCCATCACCGTCACTCCCTCTAACGTTTGCCTTTGCCGCCATGACCCCGGAAGGTCCGCGTCAAGGCGAATTCGCCTAACCGGTGACCGACCATGTCCTCGGTCACAAACACTTTGAGGTGTTGGCGCCCGTTGTGAACCATAAATGTATGCCCGACGAATTCGGGCACGATGGTGCAGGCTCGAGCCCATGTCTTCATTGGCTCTTTGAGGCCTGCCTCATCCTGCTTCTGTACCTTGCGGTACAGCTTGAAGTCGACGTACGGACCCTTTTTTCGCGACCTACTCATGGGCTAACGCTCTCTCCGTTTACTTGCCTGGCAGCTTTAGCTGACCGTACCGCCGTGACCAACGCCGCCGCACAATGGCCGTGTTCGACGCCTTGCGTTTCTTCCGCGTCGCTCCGCCTTTGGCCAACTTTCCGGTCGGGCTGACCGGATGCCGACCGCCCTTCGTTCGTCCTTCGCCACCGCCGTGCGGATGGTCGATGGGATTCATGGCCGTACCGCGGACATGCGGGCGCCGCCCCAGCCAGCGTTTTCGTCCCGCCTTGCCCAAGCGGATACTCATGTGATCCGGGTTGCTCACCCTGCCAATCGCAGCTCGACACGCGGCCGGCACGCGGCGGATTTCGCCACTGGGCAACGTGATCTGAGCCCAACCCGCTTCGCGGGCCACAAGCGTCGCATTCGTCCCGGCACTGCGGCACAATCGGGCCCCTTGTCCCGGCAACATCTCAATACAATGAATCTCTGTTCCCAGCGGAATCCGCTTGAGCGGCAGACAATTGCCGACCGTCGGCGGCGCGTCCGGCCCATTTTCTACTCGGTCTCCCGCCTGGAGGCCGTCCGGTGCCAAGATGTAGCGCTTCTCGCCGTCGGTGTAATACAGCAAGGCAATTCGCCCGCTGCGATTTGGATCGTACTGGATCGAATGCACCTTGGCCGCTACGCCCTCTTTTTCCCGGCGAAAGTCGACCTCGCGATACATCCGCTTGTGACCACCACCGCGATGACGCGCCGTGATCTTCCCTTGATTGTTGCGCCCGCCCTTTTTGTGCAGCGGCTTCAGCAAACTCTTCTCCGGTTTCGCCCCCGGAGTCAGTTCCGCAAAGTCACTGACGCTGGCGCCACGTCGTCCGGCGCTGGTCGGTCGGTAATTTCGAACACCCATGATTACGTCTCACTCGGCACTGCCGCTGTTTGCAATCCCACTTGATTTAGAAGAAGTCGATGCGGCTCTCGCTGTCCAGCGATACGATCGCCTTCTTCCAGTCCTTGGTGTATCCCTGACGGAAACGGTATCGCCGCGGTTTGCCCAGGCGAGTCTGTGTGCGAACCTTCACGACCTTGACATTGAACAACTCTTCCACGGCCAGCTTGACGTCGGCCTTGGTCGCCATCGGGTGGATCTCGAACGCATATTGGTTCAGTTCACTGGAGTGATACACTCCCTTTTCCGTCACCAACGGGCGCAAGACTACCTGATGGGGCTCCAACTGGATCCCCTTCTTCCGCACTTTCCGTTTGTCCTGCAATTCAGCCATGCGAATTCACCGTCCTACGAAACCGATCTACAACACCGTTCAATGTGACCGCTCCATGAACGATACCGTCCTGTGAAAATATCGAGCTGCAAGTCAGGCTTGGCCCTTCCGGCAAATCGCATCCAACGCATCTTTGGTGACGAGCATCCGGCGCGGCTGCAACACGGTCAAGGCGTTCAGCTCCGTCACCGGCGACACCGTCACTTGCTCGATGTTGCGGGCACTCTTATAGACGTTCACGTCGTACCCGGCCGTCGCGACCAAAGTGCTCTTGCCCGCCAAGGGGAGAGCAGCCAAGACGCCCGCCATCTCCTTGGTGCGCGGCTCGCCGAAACTGAGCTGGTCCACGCAAACCAAGCTGCCACTGTCGAGCTTCGATCGGATTGCCATTCGGGTCGCCGCCTGAACCGCTTTGCGGGGCAGACGGTACGAGTAATCGCGAGGCCGCAGGGCATGAATGTGCCCGCCGCCGCGGCGAACTCCCGATCGGCGCGATCCGGCCCGGGCATTGCCCGTCCCTTTTTGCCGATACAACTTTTTCGTCGATCCCGCGACTTCGCCTCGGGATTTTGTTTTCTGCGTTCCCTGCCGACGGCTTGCCTGGTACATCACGACAACGTCGTGCAGGAGCTGCTTGTTAACGCGAGGCGCCAACACGGCCGGATCGATCTCGTAAGATCCAACCTGATTGCCGGCGCGATCGTAAATGGGCAAAGATATCATGGACGGCCTACCCCACCTTGTTAGTCTCGCGAATTACCAAATACCCGCCGTTGGGGCCGGGAACCGCGCCGCGCAGCAATAAAATATGATTCTCGGCGTCAATCTTGAACACCTTGAGATTCCGCAGCGTGGTCTTCGCGTGGCCATAGTGGCCCGCCATCAGATGGCCCTTGAACAGCCGGCCGGGAGTCTGACGCATGCCGGTACTGCCGGGATGCCTATGGCATTTTTTGACGCCATGCGTGGCGCGCTGACCCTGGAAACCATGCCGCTTCATGACCCCCGAAAATCCACGGCCTTTGCTGATCCCGGTCACGTCGACCGAGACAACGCCGTCGAGGGCGTTTACCGTGAGCTCTTGTCCGACTTCGTAGCCGACAATGGGGCCGCGGAGTTCGCGAATGAACCGCTTGGGCTCGCAATCCGCTTTGGGGACACCCTGCGCACCGGAGGATGCGCGGCGCTTAGAACGCTTGCTGCTGATATTGGCGACATGACCACGTTCGGCCCGACTGGCCTGACTGGGACGAGAACGATTTCCTTTGGAGCGTTTTTTGTCGCGGAAGCCCAACTGGACTGCCTCGTAACCATCCTGCTCCTGAGTGCGCAACTGCAATACATGACACGGCCCGGCGTGAATCACCGTTACCGGCACCGCCTTACCTGAATCGTCGTATACCTGAGTCATCCCGACCTTTTGGCCGAGTATACCCTTTGCCATGGCTCGCACTCTTTCTCGTCTATGGTCTGTCGCCCACGGGAGACCGAAAATTGAACCGGCCGCCCAGCTACGGTCGCCAGACCCCGGATGCCGAACTATTCTGGTTCAGCTACAGCACTGTTTCGGCTTACCCGAAAGGCATCCCTTCATTCGCAGTTTTTTCCGTAAGCCAAACTTGACCTATCTTGCAGAGGCTTTTATCTTGATATCAACCCCAGCGGGAAGACTAAGCTTGTTTAACGCTTCGATCGTTTTCGCAGTCGCCTGGACAATGTCGATCAGACGCTTGTGTGTTCGGATTTCATATTGCTGGCGAGCCTTTTTGTCAATGTGCGGGCCCGACAACACGCAATATTTTTCAATTCGCGTCGGCAACGGAATCGGCCCATGCACTTCGGAGTGCGTGCGCTTCGCGGTGTCGACGATTTCCAGGGCACTCTGATCCAGGATGTTGTGGTCGTAAGCCTCCATCCGGATCCGAATTACCTCATGTCCAGCTGCCACGCAAAAATCTCCGAGATGTAAAGTCTTACTTCAAAACAAGTAACAGCGATCCATCAAGGTTGGTTTCGAGACCGCCGCAAAACCGGAAACCAAAGATGCTACACGCGCCGGAAAGCAAGGTCAATGGCGGTGGATTAAATTTTTGTGAAAATATCGGCTGTAGATCGTTCGCCTCGCGCGCCTACAGCTTATCGAGAGCATTCCGGTTGCCGCTGCACAAATTAATCGCAAGCGAGAAATCAATTGTAGGAACCGTTCGCAAATCCGTCTACAATCCGTCTTCTACCTTCTCAGCGGGCCGGAAAGGTGGTAACTTAACAGATCGTCAAACGATGTGGCAGAGGGTGGAGGCATTTTTCGCCCGAAGTTTTCGAATTTAAGATAAACGATCGAATCGTGCCAAACGATTCCCAGGAAAGGAGAAGTCTCGAAGTGACCAAACCACACCGAAAGATTAAGAAGGCCAATCACGGCAAACGTCCCGCAAATGCCAAGGCGCGGCGGGCCAAGCGGCAAAAGGTCCGAACCTGACGCGGGCCTCGTGGCCGCAACCCGTATTGGAGTCCAGGCTTTGAGCTGTCTTTGGCCTGTCCAGACAAGCTATAGCCTGGAATCCAAGCGGACCGAGAGGCTTGCCGCACGCACTCCAGCGGTCGCACAGGCTCGACATTCTGGATTCCACCAGCCGTCGACGCGCGGTATCACGCGCGGCATACTTCGGACCTCGGCGTAATTCCCGAAAACCGTACAGCATTAGCACAGGAACTCGACGTTGGCCGCCAAAGAATTATTGTTCGATCTATCTCAGATCGACTTCGACAAGCCGACTGCGGATATTCACGAAATCCGCAAATACAATCCGCAACGGTACGAAATGGAGCAGTTGACGGCGATCGTGTTCGAGGATAACGAACGAAAGATCTGCGTCGGCTACAAGGACGTCACGCCGGACGAATTCTGGGTGCGCGGGCACATGCCGGGCATGCCGCTGATGCCCGGCGTGGTAATGCTCGAATGCGCCGCTCAGATGTGCAGTTATTTCGTGCAACGCTACGACATGCTCGGCGCCGCCATGGTCGGCTTCGGCGGCTTGGAGGAAATTCGTTTCCGTGATCCCGTCGTGCCCGGCGATCGCGTGGTCTTTATCTGCTCACTGTCGAAAGTTCGGCCCGGGCGGATGATCATCAGCCGGTTCCAAGGCGTGGTCCGCGGAAATGTCGTGGTGGAGGGAATCATTAAGGGGATCCCGATCCCGATCGAAGCCTTGACCGCGCAGAAGTCTCCGGAGTAGGCAACCTTTTTCGGCGAGGCCCGCGGTTAATCCGGTGCCCGCCGCCGTTTCCTTGCGTTCCCCAGCAGCCATGGCGCGACCGGCGCTACGAAAAATTGACCCGTCCCTCGATCTTTCGGGACACCTGCATGCGCTCGAACAGGGGCCGATTCCGTGGGACGCGCACGCGCTGTTCAAACGGCCGGCGCCGCTGGAAATCGAAGTCGGCAGCGGCAAGGGCATGTTCCTGGTCGCCGCTTCGGCGGAACGCCCCCAGCACAATTTCGTGGGCTGCGAACTCGCACGCAACTATGCTCGCTTGTCGGCCGCGCGCTTGGCGCGGGCTGGCCGAACGAACGCGGTGATGCTCCAAGGGGACGCCCTGCAGTTGTTTCGGGATGTCCTGCCCGCCGCTTGTGCGGTCGCGGTGCATGTCTATTTCCCGGATCCCTGGTGGAAACAGCGACACCGCAAACGTCGCGTGATGAAGCCGGGATTTCTGACCGATGTCGAACGGGTCTTGGAGCCCGGTGGAAGTCTGCACTTCTGGACCGATGTGCGGGAATATTTCGACACGACTCTGGAGATGATCGGCGAAGTCACCGGCTTGCTGGGGCCCTTCGAGGTCGCCCAGCGGCCAGCCGAACACGAGTTCGATTACCGCACGCATTTTGAACGCCGCACGAGGCTGCACGCAGAGACGGTGTTTCGAGCGGAATTCCGGCGGCGGACCGATGCTCCTGCGCGCAGCGAAGCTTAGCCGCCAATCACGGGACATGAGCGCAGGGGAAATCAGGGAATACCAAACTCCGCTAATCTTCAGGAATGCGTGCCTCCAGCCATGCGATACCAAAACGTTTGTGTCGAATCACTCGCCTACGTGTTGCCTGATGAAACGATCACCAGCGCCGAAATCGAACGGCGACTGGAGCCGCTGTATCGGCGGTTGCGTCTGCCCGAAGGCCGACTGGAATTGATGACCGGAATCCGCGAGCGGCGATTCTGGGAAGCGGGCGCTCTGCCCAGCGCCAAGAGCATCGAGAGCGGCGAACTGGCGATCGCCGCCGCGGGGATCGACCGCCAAGAAATCGGGCTGCTGATCCACGGCTCGGTGTGCCGCGATCATCTCGAGCCCGCCACGGCCTGCCGCGTCCATCACGGTTTGGGATTGCGGCGCAGCTGTGTGCTGTACGACGTCTCGAATGCCTGCCTGGGATTGATGAACGGCATCCTGCAAGCGGCCAACATGATCGAACTGGGCCAGATTCGCGCAGCCTTGGTCCTGGGCACGGAAAGCAGTCGGCCGCTGGTGGAAACGACCATCGAGGCCTTGAATCGCGATCTCGGCTTGACGCGAACCAGTATCAAGTCGGCGGTCGCTTCGCTGACGATCGGCTCGGCCGGCGCCGCGATCCTGTTGACGGACCGAAAGACCAGCCGAACCGGCAACCGACTGCTCGCAGCCGCCGTGCAGGCCAGCACCGATTTTCATCAGCTGTGCCAAAGCGGCCGCGACGAAGCCGTCGGCAGCGGCATGAATCCGCTGATGGCAACCGACTCGGAACAACTGATGCGGGAAGGAATCGCGACGGGCGTGGAGACGTTTCGCGAGTTCTTGATAACGGCGGATTGGGGGCCGGCAGACATCGATCGCACGTTCTGCCATCAAGTGGGCGCCGCGCATCGAAAGCTGATGCTCGCGTCGTTAGGCTTGCCGCCGGAACGTGATTTCGTGACGTTCCCCTGGCTGGGCAACACCGGTGCGGTGGCGTTGCCCGTGACGCTGGCCATCGGCTTGCAGGGCGGGCACGTCGCGTCAGGCGACCGGCTGGCGCTGCTGGGAATCGGCTCTGGGATCAATTCCGTAATGCTGGCCCTGCAGTGGCAAACCACGCTCGTCGGCGCGCGCGCCCCATTTATAACCCCAAATTTATAACCCGCTCTTCTCCACGCTCTTGCATTTTTGTCCGATCAGCCGATCTTGGCTTTCAACTTGTTCAGCAGCGCGATCGCCCGCCCGATTTCCTCCTTTTGACGCTCTGGTTCCTGCGGAATTTCGCGTTCGATCGTCAGCGGCCCGGTATAACCGATGGCGTTGAGCGTGCGGAGGTAGTTTTCCATGCCCACATCGCCTTCGCCCAGCGGCACTTCCTGTCCCCATTCCTGGCCCGGATTGGCCGCCCACTTGCCGTCTTTGCAATGCACGCTGCGCACGCGACTGCCGATCTGCTGCAACGCGGCGATGGGCTCGCCCGTGCCGTACAGGATCATGTTGGCGGGATCGAAATTGATGAACAGGTTGTCGCGCGCCACGTCCCCGACGAAACGCAACAGGCCGTCCGCAGTTTCCTGACCGGTTTCCAAATGCAGATTCTGGCCGTTGGCCGCGGCGTGATCGCAGACCTCGCGAGTCACCGCCAACACTTCGCCATACAGAGGATCGGATGCGTCGTGGGGAATGAAACCCAAGTGCAGCGCAACGACGTCGCAGCCCAGCAGCCGGGCAAAGTCGGAGATCTCTTTCATCTCTTGCGTGCGGGCCGCGCGTGTTTCCGGCGGAACCAGCCCGACCGTGCGCACGACCGTGGGAATGTCCGCGTAGCTTTCGCCTTCGAACCCTCCGAACACAACCGTGATCTTGATACCCAATTCTTCCAGTCGCGCGATGAATTTCTCCGCGTTTTCCGCCGTCCGCGTTTCGCGGTGGGGGGCGTGCAAATGGACCGTCGGAACGCCCAACTCGTGGGCCACCTCCAATCGAACCCCCAACCCCGCGTCAACACTGGCAAACACACCGATCGGCCACTTTTCCATGATCTTCGCTCCTGTCAATGAGGCTTCCTCTCAGCACATGCCGGCTGCAAGTTGCACGGCCACGCCATCTTACGGTACCGCACGCTAGCATTGCAAGCAGGGGCATGCTATCACCGTATCTAGTGCGTCCGGTAGGTCGACAGCCCAAAATAGAGCCACTTGCTTTTCTCCAAACCGAACGCGGGTACAATCCCGCCCGCTGCTGCTACCCTTTCAGAGCGACCGGGCAAAGGTCGAGATAAGGAGAGGTTCGAGGTTACCGATAAGGACATCGTTCTCCAGGGAATTCGCCGAGGATTGGCGCCGCCGGCACGAGCAGGACCCTCCCAGAGCACACACGGGGGCAAGGATGACCGACGTCACGCATGCACGGACTCCGTGCTGCCAGTGAATGGTTGTTTGTCATCCGCCCCACGCCGACCGCACGACGCGGCTGCTTCGAGGCACGCCACCGGCCACGGAACTGGTCTTCCGCAAACTCCCACCACGAGAACGCCTCGCGCCTCAGGGTTTATTCCAATGACTCGAGTGTTTTCAATCTGAAGGGAGTACAGATGCTGCGCAAACCCCTGATCGGCATGAACGCCGATTACCGCTCCGCCAAAAAAGACTCGCCCGCTTATTCCTTCCTTGCCGCCGGTTACTACGAACGGATTCTCACCGCTGGCGGAATTCCTGTGATTGTGCCTCTGATGGACTCGGAGGACGATCTGAATCAAGTTCTGGATACGTTGCAAGGCTTTGTGATGATCGGCGGCCAGGACCTGGATCCGCGCCGCGATGGGTTCATGCTGCATCCGTCCGTGCGTTTTATGGAACGGCGGCGTGAGGCGTTCGACCGCCGGCTGATGCGTTTGATCGCCGAGCGGCGATTGCCGTTCTTCGGCGTCGGCGTCGGCATGCAATTGCTGAATGTGTCTCAAGGCGGCAATCTGTTCCTGCATATCCCGGAAGACGTGCCGCACGCGATTCCGCACAAGGATCTTCAGGATCCGGCACACCGCCACAGCTTGGTCGTGGTGCCCGGCTCGCTGATGGAACGCGTTTACGGCGAAGGCGAGATTCGCGTCAACAGCATGCACCACATGGCCGTCGACGATGTGGCCCCGGGCTTTGCCGTCACCGCCCGTTGTCCGGACGGGGTGGTCGAAGCAATCGAAAGCGAGACGCCGGACTGGTTCGCTTTCGGCACCCAGTTCCATCCCGAAGCCGAATCCGCCTCGGCGCTTGATGTGCGTATTTTTGAAGAGTATATCGATGGCGTAAACGCGCACTGCCGCCAGTTCAGCGAAGTCCACATGCTGGTCGCGTAACGCGACCGGTGACGATTGGAAGTGCGGCGATTCATCGCCGCTTTCGGAAACCGCCGCTCCCAGACGGCACCGTTCCTGGGGTCGGGGGGGGAAAAATAAAAAAAAAAAAGGGGCGGGGCGTGGGAGAAATTTTTTAAAATTAACAGACAAAATATAAAAATTT
>Ga0351889_10133_pt1 | contig 28211 bp, 36 predicted proteins | sample TotcelFGM3001M14_FD_206767 | JGI IMG/M metagenome (GOLD analysis project Ga0351889, IMG submission 206767) | Enriched cells from coal bed in the Powder River Basin, Montana, United States - Total cells FGM rep3 HSBNCT.FGM.300.1.M14 ...
GATACATCGTCTTTCGAAGATATGGAACCAGATGGCTAGCCGGGTAAGAAAGGAAGCCCGGTCGAACATGATGCAAAATGCCCAATAAACAAGCAGTCAAAAAGAAGTCATTGTTTTCGTTTAAGATGCGGAAAGCCGATAGAACCTCTTTTAGAGTCTCAGGATGAAAGAACTCACTTACCCAATTAGGAATCGATTTGAGATCTACGAATGGGGCCTCGTTTTTAATTGCTCTTGCCAGGAGCTCGGCTCTCTCCAGGGCTTTCTTCTCGCTTCCAGGAGCCTCCAATTTTCCCCGCGTGAGAGCCTGTGCATAAGGGCTGAGGTCGTTTGCCCAGGCAATTCGACCGGATAAAGCCGCCTCTAAGGGAACAACTCCGGAACCTGAAAATGGATCAAGCACCGTATCCCCACGCTTTGAATAGAGACTAATCAGGACCTTGGCCATTCCAGATTTCATTTTGCCCACGTAAGGAGATAGTTGCTGCAGAGTACTCTCTCGTGACTGGAAGGTGCTGGACGCGTCGATGACTGCAAGCAGCAGAGTTTACCTGCCACAAATGTCGCAATGCCTTGAGGAGATGTATCGTGTTCTGAAGCCGGAAAGCCGCTGCGTATTGGTGCTTGGCGATGTAGAGCGCGATGGCCAGATCAGGCGCACGGCAGAGATCTTGGCGGATCTGGCAAGGCAGGTAAGCATGAATGGTTTTTGCGTAGAGACAATCTATGACGATATAATTCCAGATGAGAGGCGCTCCCGGAGGAAGACGAGCACGACCAAGTTCGAAAGAATACTGGTAATGAAAAAGTCTTGAGTCCCGTCCATAGTTGAATTTGCAGACTGCTACAATGAAAATTGGCCAAGAGTCTGCAAAAAAGATTTATGAAGACGGCGGCTCTTCCCCAAAGATCCGCCCCTGGCATTCATTCCTTTTCTGGTTCTTCACCCATGCCCAAATCCATAGACTCAGCCAGGTCGTCGATCAAAGGCCCGAGCTTCTCCTTCATCTCCGGCCTTAGTTCAATCATCTTGAAAAATATCAGCATCTTGCTCGACATGCAAATATCCTCAAGCTCGGCGTTGATTCCTTCCAGGCTGTCGTTGATGGAGGCAAGCGTCTCAGCTATCTCTTCCATGGTTTCTTCTTTAGACATCTGTCTTTCACATCCCTTGCTATCCTTTGCCGTTCAGGAAATAAATATAGTTGCTCCTCAAGAATCAGCCTGGCTTTTGCCGCATCCTGGAAATGATGCCGATTGGACTTTCGACGGGATCGACCTTTCTCTTGGAATGCCTTGCCATAGCGCAATCCTTCAGATCCAGGCGTAGTCCCTTCACCTCGGAAACGATCTCTTTCCTGGCTATGTCAATTCTATCTGCAATATTTTCCTGGGCCTTTGCGATCCTGTCCAGCTTTCCGTCCATTTTATCGAGCTTGCCATCCATGCTGCTCAGGCGCGAGTTGGTCTCCTTGAAGCCGCCCTTTACTACGACAATCAGCTCCTTGAGGAACACAGTGGCGGTATCCAACCGGGAGTCTGTCTCTCTATCTCCTGAGATCTTGTAAAATTCATCCCAGCCCCCCTTCGGCTCGGAGAGCTTCACCTGCATGTCTTCGACCTTGATCAGGGGATCTTCCAAACGGATGGCCCGGCAGAACCTCTCCAGATCCGGCCTCTCTCCTTCTGCGACGACCAGAACCCGGTCGTCTGCCAGGTTCTTTACATATCCTTTGAGATCCAGGGTCCTGGCCATGGTCACCACTCTGGACCGGTAGCCCACGTGCTGAACCCTCCCCGAGACTATTGCTGTGAGTAGGAGCATTTCCTTTCACTTGTATCTCTATTTATTTAAGGATAGCTTCCTTTGCAGTTTCGGCAGCGGCCTGCAGTTTCCAGGGACCTTTGTCTCCTCCGGGCTCAATTCAATAGCATCTTCCCGCCGCTCCAGACCTGATCCTGATCTTTTCAGCTTGTGATTGGTCCTGCATATCTCATGGTTTAACCTTTCCAGTCCCGCGGGCGCCTGCCAGAAATTGTCTATCATCGCTTTACCTATTCCCGATACATAGGCAATTAACCTCTTCATATCATGCCAAAATAGACCGGCAGCGCCAGCAGAATCGTAGGCAAGCCTACCAGAAGCCACAACATGCGGTTGCTATCAAAGATCTTCTTGCCGTCCAGGGGGCCGAAGGGAAGCAAGTTGAAGGCCGCTAAGATGAGGTTTATAAATAGGGCGAAGTTTGCCGCCTGAGCGGCAAGTCCGCTGGATGGGCCGAACATCTGCGCCAGAAAGAAGAATATCACTAATACGATGTTGGTCATGGGCCCGGCCAGGGATATCCAGAGCGTTTCCCTTTTTATCTCCCTCTTCAGCTCCTCCTGGCCGAAGGGATCCTGCATGTAGAACTGCTGCGGAGCATTGGGCTTGCTTATCATCACCGCTCCCGGTGCGGCAAAGATGAATCCGACAAAGGATGCGGCCACGGCGATAATAAGGCCCATCATATTTGCCCTGTACTCTGCAAAGTATCCAAAGTGCAGTGCTACGAACTTGTGTGCCATCTCGTGCAGAAGAAAGCCTGTGCCTACGCCCACTGTAATGATAAGAACAATCTCCAAACCGGGAATGCTCTTCCCGTTCATCAGCACAGAGAAGGCAACAACCAGTGCGATCAGCGATATAAGCAGATCCCTCAGCTCGATGGAGCTGATGCTGCCAGCAATGCTCATACAAAATGATTGCGTGTACTGACTATATCTCTTTGTTGATGCAAAACTTTTCTTGCTGCTTCATGGCGTCACTCTTTTTAATCAATCATCATCAACTGCCCCTTTTTCACCTTGCTTGCCTGGAAAATGCAGCATCCGGCTTAATCCAGAAGCGCGGTTCTAATCTTCTCTTTGAGCCTTCTCTCGTCCTCTTCTGTGACGGGAATCTTGGCAGACAATCCGCACCTTTGGGGCATGGGGATCAGCTCATCCTCTAAGAGATCGTAGTAAGCCCCGTCAAGGCCGATCTCATCGCTTGCATATCTTTTCAGGATCGCTTTCATCTTCTCTTGATTCGGCTTGCTGGAAGAGTCCATCTTCACCAGGGCCTGTTCTATCTGTTTGTACACGTTTTGCTATTGCATAAGATTCATATTTATGCCTTATCATACCCAGAAATGATGGCCTGAAGGTTAGTTGGGGGAAAATATTTTGGCAGACGTGATCGATTACAATATCATTGGAAACGATATGCAGGTCGTGGAGATAGAGCTGGATGCAGGTGAAGGCGTAAGGGCGGAGGCGGGAGCCATGATCTCCATGGATGGGGGGATAGAGATGCAGACCTCCACAGGGGGTGGGCTTTTCAAGGGTTTCAAGAGAATGCTCACCGGGGAGAGCTTCTTTATAACCACCTTCCTGAACAATGCCAAGGAGAAAAGAAAGGTGGCCTTCGCCGCCCCCTTTCCGGGGAGGATTCTGCCTGTAGACCTGGGGCAGGTGGGAGGCAGCATTTTGTGTCAGAAGGACTCCTTTCTCTGTGCCGCGCGGGGCATTGAAATAGGGGTGGCCTTCACCAAGAAGCTAGGTGCGGGGCTTTTCGGAGGCGAGGGCTTCATCTTGCAAAGGCTGGAGGGCAACGGTCTTGCTTTCATTCATGCCGGAGGGACGCTGCTGGAGAGGGACTTGAAATCGAAGGAGGTCCTGATGGTTGACACCGGCTGCCTGGCCGCATTGGCTCCGGGCGTGGACTACGATATTCGGTTTGTGGGTGGCTTCAAGAACGCCCTGCTGGGAGGCGAAGGCATCTTTCTGGCAAGACTGGAGGGTCCAGGAAAGGTGTATTTGCAGAGCCTGCCCCTCTCCCGTCTGGCAGACAGGATCATTGAGGCCAGCCGGCTGCGAAACATGCCTGCCAGCGGCCTGCAGAAGGACTGAAGATAAAAGGGAGCATCCTGGAGGCTTTAGCTTCCTTTTTTTGCCGGCGGCTGGCAGCATCGCATGTTATTGATTAGCATAGTCTGCTGACAGATATGTTTATATAGAATCTCAACTCGATAGAAGTTCGATGAAGCTGAGCATCATTGTCTACTGCATCACCCTAAAATCCGGTTTAGAACGGACCTTTTTCTAGCCCCTAGCTTGGGCCCTTGACAATCCCTTTCAATTAGTGCGAATAACGGTTGATTCGTATTATTAACATAATCGTAAAAAGGGAGGGCTTTCTCGTCGTATAATATTATAAATAAAATATTATGAACTTTGGAGGTGACTCGCTATGATGAATCGCACAATGAAACTGCTCCTGCTCTCGGACATATTCGTTCTGACGGGATTTGGGCTAATCCAGCCCATACTGGCCATTTACATTAACGATGGTGGCGTGACAGGAGGAACGATGCTCACCGCAGGCATGGCGAGCGCCCTCTTTATGCTCACCAAGTCATTGGTGCAATTGCCCTTTGGGCACTACGTGGACAGTCATGCCGGGAAAGAGAGGTGGCTGATCTTGGGAACGCTGCTCATGGCCAGCGTTCCCATAATCTACCTCTCGGCAAACAGCATCTACCATATCTACTTGGCAGAGTTGATTTATGGACTGGGCAGCGGTCTGGCCTACCCCACATGGCTTGGCCTGTGGTCCGTTAATCTGGACCAAGGCAGAGAAAGCTTCCAGTGGTCCATTTACCACACTTCCACTGGCTTGGGGACCGCGGCCACGGGCGCAGCAGGCGCAGCAGTGGCCAGTCAGGTGGGCTTTTCCACAACCTTCATGTTGGCCGGGCTGCTCTGCATTGTGGGCTGCCTGGTCCTTTTGGTCCTGGAGCGCAGGGGTGCTAGAGTGGCTGAGGATTTGGGGGGTGAGGCCCGTTTCCGTAGAAGAGGGATGGGCTTTTTCCTATCCCGGCTGGGGGACTTCGGGCAACAGGCCCCCAGCTCTTGCTGATATAATACCGGCCCTTAAATAGTTGAACATACCGCTTCGCATCAAGGCAACTAAAATTTTGCTGATGGCCGGTTTCTGGCCGCTATGATTTTTTGCAGTGCTCTGTTTTAGCCTAGGATTCTGCGCCCGAGAAGTGATCCTCCATCAAGCGAGTGAGATGAACGGCCTGTGCCGGCAGCTACGAACTTTCTTCAAGCAGGGTCAGAGCTAGAGTAACCGCACTGGATAATGATCGCCACGGCAGAGACCATCGAATAGTGCAGAGAGGAGCATTTTGCTCCACTCTGCCCCTCGATTTTTATAAAATAGTTTATATTAAACTATGTCACAGACGAAGTATATTTTTCCCGTATCCTGCATGGCTTTGATGGGAATGCCCAGCTTCAGGGTCTCAATCTCCACATGCTTTGGGTTAAATGGATCCAAGCCACCTACACCAGTTCCAATCTTAAATGAACCCGCGACTTCACTGGCGGATTGAGCGGAGGAAGCACCTGCTGCAACCAGGGGTGCAACACCGCCCATCTTGCTAATGTCAGCGACTACAATCGGTCTGCCATTTACAGTGCTTAGATTCTGAGTGGTGTGACTTTCTGCACCAATATTCAGTGCTGCTTCTGCAGAACCATTTACTGGAGTGGATTTTTGCCCTGTCGGATTCGCTATGGCTACCACCGCATTTTCTAAAATGGTATTGTTCAAAGTGGTGTTTTTCAGGGCAGTATTATTCGCGATAGCATTGCTCTCCTGAGCAGTTGCGGCAATTGATGCCGCCATTGCCAGAACCAAGATGCTTGTTAAATATATGAACTGCTTATTCATGTTTGTCCTCAGTCGGGGAAGATAGCTTAGGAGCATATCAAATTAACCATTTCACAAAAAAAATAAAATCCTGGGGACACCCAGGAATCCGCTCGCAATACGGATGCAGAGATTCAGATTTTGTTGACGAAAAATGGCAAAGCGCTCAGGTCCATTATTGTCTTGGCAGGCAGGCCGACCTTGTAGGCATCTTGGGCCAGGGCTTTACTGTCGATTGGGAAGAGCGAAGGAGTCCTTCCGATGCCGCCAATGTTAAAGGTTGTCCTTTGGGGCGATCCTATCTGCATTGCCCCGGGCTGCAGGGCCACAGGAATTGGGCTGATGGTACTAACCGGCTCTGCTACGACAGTGACATTCTCAGACTGCGTGGTATCTTGAGCAGGAGCGGTCTCGTTTTGAGCTGCTATTACCTCGATCTGGGTGGGGGCGGTCTCATTTTGTACCGGTGCGGTCTCATTTTGGGCGGGGATGATCTCATTAGCAGTCTCGATCGGCAGAATTGGAACTTCAATCACTGAAGCATTCAATGTCGTGTTATTCAGCAACGTTGTGTTGTTCATGGTGGCATTATTCAAGGCAGTCGTGTTCTCCTGAGCAGAGACGGCGAGGAGGGCAGCCAACATGAACAGAACGCTTGCAAATTGGATAAATTGTTTACTCATATAATTCCTCTGCTATAGACATAGCTTGGTAGCTTATCAATTTTACCTGTCGGGACGAAGTGTAGAGTCCCGAAAATATCGTTAGGCGAGTGCAACAAATCTGGAAAAGCTATGCCGAGAGCAAGCAAGAACCTGCAATTGGCGAGAACATGGGGCGGCCCAGGAAGCCTTTTGATGAGCGAGAGGCAGAGGTTATTGGCGAGGCGTACCAGCTCTATCGATTTGGAGCTCGGATGCTGGAGGTCGCTGTAAGAAAGGTGTTTAAGATCCGCATCTCCCACAACCGTATTCACATGTATCTCAAGGCAGCAGATTTGGCTCATAAAGATGCGAAGAAAAAGAAGCGAAGCAAGTGGGTTCGATACGAACGCAAGCTAGCCTATCCGCAGGAAATATCGATTGGCATGAATCAGGTTGGTCAGACCTCAGGTGCGAAATACTTTTATGACTCCATATTGACCATTTGAGAAGTGGACATCTCTATCCTAATCCTATCTTTTCAAGAAGAAAAATGCCATTATAGCTATGCTCATCAATGACATGACTATTCCGAGACCGGGCTGAGTCATGGTTTCTCTCCCCGCTTGCTGCCCACTTGTTTGGTTAGCTCGGTCATTCCCTTGATAGTTATACGCAATCGATTGATTGACCGGGGTCCAATAATTCCTCATCTTCAAGGGAAAAGCCAGGTCACCGCCGGGGATTTCTCGATCACCGATCACGAAGACATACCGGCCCACTTGTCCATTATCATCCCAAATAGCTACGGAATAGCTGCCATTGGCAGGCAGTCTTACATATTGTTCTTGGCGTGTCCAGTACGATGTGCGGCTGAAGGGCTCGAAGAATGCGGTTGCATTCATTGGTGATGGCAGTATCAGGACACCGGTGTCTTGTGGTTTGATGACCTGTTTTGGCAAATCTCCTGGGGGCAACCCAGGACCCATCAATGCCATAGTAGGAGTGAAGTCTTCTTGTCCTTTGATTTGAGGTATAGTGATGCTCAGCAAGATGGATTGGCCTTTGCTTCCATTAAATATATAGTAATCAACATTATTCGGCGTTTCAAGCGTGGCATACATAGCTGTCGAAATGGTGGCATCTCTAATTCGTGCTGGCTTATCGGAAGTAAATTCCTCATCTTCAAAGAAAGGCTGATGGGTTAATGCTGGAACAAGCAAGACAAGAAGCACTATAACGAATATTGTGGGAATAGGACCTCGTTTCATGTCAGGTATCCTCCTAATGCTTCAGGATCTTTTGGATCTGAATGACAGTTTGAAAACACAAACAGTGGGAAGAGCAGAAATCTGGCCATTAGGAATGAAATAGCTCTTTCAGATTTCCTTTAGCCTAATACTAAACTCCTTTCTATGTCGCTTTTCTTCATCAAGGATATGTTTCAATACACCTATAACCTCCGGATCTTTTGTTGTTTCAATCTGTTTTTTGTATTTTTCTATGCCCTCAGTCTCTAAAGATATCTGTTTTTCGAGCATTCGCTTAAGATCATCTCCGCCGAAGTCGAGCTCTTTGTGCTCCATTGCTGGCTTTCCTCCTCTCTTGGTTATCAGATCTGCCAGCCACCACATATGCCTCATCTCATCCACAGCGATAGCCTCTGTAACTCTACTGGATGCGCAGTCCGTCATGATGAATGAGTTCCGTGCGTAAATTAGTGTAGCCTCTAACTCGCGCATAAAATCCTCATTTAGGGTGCGAATGATATCGTCCATCTCCATTGAAGGTTCTCCCTTAAATAACAAAGAATATAGCTAAAACTATATAGCTCTGACGTTGTAGCAATTGGCTGACAATTAAACCATCACCTGAAGTCCTCACCCCTTAAGAGGGACATGAAGGCCGTTTGCTGTATTATAGCTGGCATGAAGAAGGATCTAGAGCAGCATGCTTTCCGTGCCATTGTAGACCAATTTATACACGAAGATGAGGGCGACGATATTTACGAGAGTTGTTTGAATTGTTCCTTCAGCCTTGGCAGATCAAAACCGCGCCATCCCGGTTCCTCATTTCTTCCCAGGACCAACGCGTTAGAACTTTCATGGGCCTCTCTCAGCGATTCGCCCGAGCTCATGTGATGATGGAGGTGGCCACAGCCGGCGCAAATCCAGCGGCAAAGAGGGCCAACTGGCCGAGCGCATTTTCTAGCCTAAGCGCCGACCGGAGCCAGGCGAGCCAGGAAAGGGCGTGTGCCAGCATGAAAAACGATGCGCACTTCACGGGACAGATAGTCATACTTCGATCTATGAATGAATAGATTTAATAGTTAATAATGCTTACAATCATAGTAATGAATCCTGTGAGTGAGAACATGAAGATGAAAATCATAACTATTCTAGCCGCACTATTCCTGTTAGCTTCGTTGGCAGGAGCATCAGATTATGCGTCAAAGACCGCGGAAACCGAATCGCAGAAGAATATCGTTGAGACGGCAGTGGCTGCAGGAAACTTCAATACCTTGGTTGAAGCTGTAAAAGCAGCAGGACTTGTTGATACATTGAGCAGCCCCGGACCGTTCACAGTCTTTGCCCCCACGGATGAGGCCTTTGCCAAGGTGCCCAAGGCTGTTCTGGATGCCCTGTTGGCCAATAAAACCTTGCTGACTGCGGTTCTAACATACCATGTGGTTCCTGGAGAGGCGATGTCCTCTGACTTGAAGAATGGTATGTCAGTAAAGACTGTGGAAGGAAGCGATGTCAAGATAACCATCGACCCAGCTGGCGTCATGGTGAATAACGCCAAAGTCATTAAAGCCGACATCAAGGCCAGCAATGGGGTGGTCCATGTCATAGATGCTGTAATCTTGCCCCCTGTTGCGGCCAAGGCCGCAGTAGCCATTGGAACCGCCGCAGCAGTTGCCGGGAAAGCAGAGGAGACAACTAAGAAAGCTGAAGAAACTGCTAAGCAGGCCGAAGCAACGACTCAGAAGAGCACGCCGGGCTTCGAAGGCATCATCGCAATAGCTGGCCTATTGTCTGTTGCATTTGTTGCATATCGCAGACGCGATTAGAGTTTTCCAGTTAGCCTGCCGTAAAAATTTTTTTTGTGCTCACTATTTTTCATGATTCATCTCAATGAATATCAACAGATATAATTTTTTGCATTAATATTTTAACCCACACTTCGCACCAAAGCTTCAAATGGCAGGAATATTTTTTTGTTATCGATTCTTAAATGTGAATGTATAACATTCTGACAATGTGCTGAAAAGTAGAGTCTCCTTGTTGGAGTCTCGAATCCGGAGGAACTGTTTCTATAAATATTTTAGAATATAATTTGGAGCTAAAGCTAAGCAATCGCACTACTTGATTTTGGAGGAGATCGCTTGCTTGAAAAAATGCTGCGTTTAGAAGTTGCACCTGCGGGATATGGGCTGTATGAAAATATACAGTATCGAAAGTTCCATAGATTTATATCATTGTAAGGGAGATATAACATAAGAAAAGGAGATTTTTTGTATGAAAAATATTGTAGAGACAGCTATTGAGGCGGGACAATTTAATACTTTAGTAACGGCAGTTAAGGCCGCTGGCCTTGTTGAGACGTTGAGCGGGAAAGGACCTTTTACGGTTTTTGCTCCGAATGACGCTGCTTTTGCCAAGATACCCAAAGCAACATTAGATGGACTGCTTAAAGATAAAGGAAAGCTGACCGCTGTTCTTACCTATCACGTAGTCTCCGGCAAGGTCATGGCCAAAGATGTAATGAAGATGAAATCCGCCAAGACCCTTCAAGGTGGAAGCTTAACCATCGATACCTCTGATGGCGTGAAGGTGGACGGTGCCAAGGTAATCCAGGCGGATATAGAAGTCTCTAATGGAGTCTGTCACATGATAGACACCGTTCTGATGCCCAAATAAGTCAGGTGGGATTCAATTGGAGAAGAATATAATCTACTGGGTAGCTCTGGTACTGGTAATAGTAGGCGGGCTCAATTGGGGTTTGGTTGGGGCCTTTAATTTTGATTTAGTGGCCACCTTGCTTGGGCATATGTCGATGTTGTCTCGGGCAGTTTACATTTTGGTAGGCTTGTCCGCCATATATGTGGCTGCCATTGCAGCAATGGATAGATAAATCAGATTAGTAGAAGGAGGAATCCGATATGATGAAAAAAGCAACTCTGTATGCATTGCTGATTTCGGCCACATTGTTGGCCGGGATTTGTATGATTGGATCGTGTGGTTCGACCCCTATGGCCGCTTCAAAGATGGCGACATCCGAAAAGGACATCGTGGATACGGCCGTAGCTGCAGGAAATTTCAAGACGCTGGTTACCGCCGTCCAAGCGGCTGGCTTGGTGGACACCCTTAAGAGTGCAGGGCCCTTTACAGTCTTCGCTCCCACAGATGATGCCTTTGCCAAGATACCAAAGGACCAGCTTGATGCCCTGCTGGCAAACAAGACGCAACTGACCGCCGTCCTAACCTACCATGTGGTTGCTGGCAAGGTTATGTCTACTGATCTAACAAATGATATGGCTGTCAAGACGGTGCAGGGAGAGAATGTCACTATCACTCTTGCCGATGGCGGGGTCATGGTAAATGATGCCAAGGTAGTGCAGGCAGACATCGAATGTACAAACGGCGTCATACACGCTATTGATACAGTTCTGATGCCTTGATGCAGCTGAATATACTGCACCTGCGCCCTTTTTATTAACTCTTTTTCCGATGGCAACTAAGCTCAAGCCGTCATGCACGGCCAATATGTCAGCCGTCTCAATTAGCCCTGCTGTCTCTGGAACATAAGTCAAGCAGGGATTTTTTGCTGCTGGACCAATAACAGTCTCTACTCCCGTGTATGAGGCCTTTGCCAGGGGGGAAGATGGCATCAACTCAGCAATGCTCAGCAACAAGTAATAATAACAGAACGTCACTTTAATCTCCATTCATGAGGGAGTTTTTTCGGCCCAAGATAGTGATAAGCAAATGCATCGAGCACGACCATTGCCGGTACGACGGCAGCATGATTCCCAGCGACTTCGTCAAAGCCTTAATGCCTTATGTGGATTTTATTCCCGTGTGCGCAGAGATGGAGATTGGCCTGGGGGTTCCCAGAGATACGGTGAGAATAGTATCTGTGGGGGATGAGACAAAGCTCATGCAGCCGGCGACAAACCTGGATGTAACAGACAGAATGAGGGACTTCTCAAACCAGTACTTGAACTCCTTGCCGGAGGTGGATGGATTCATTCTCAAGTTCCGCTCACCCTCTTGCGGCATGAAGGATATCAAGGTCTATTCCGGTACATCCAAGTCAGGGGCAATTTCAAAGACATCAGGTTTCTTCGGAGGAGCTGTGGTCAAGTCCTTTTCGGATCTGGCTATAGAAGATGAAGGAAGGCTGAGGAATTTCAATATCAGAGAGCACTTCTTGACCAAGATCTATGCCCTGGCCAGCTTTCGAGAAGTGAGAAGATCCGGTGACTTCTCTGATCTGGTTAGATTCCAGGAGATCAATAAATTCTTGCTTGCGGCCCATAGCCCCAAGGAATGCAAGATTCTGGAGGATATCGTCGCGAATCATGAGGACATGGATTTCGCAAGACAGGCCGGCCTTTATAAGGAGCATTTAGCGAAGGCTTTAAAGAGTCCGCCCAGGACTGCGTCCAAGGCCAATGTGCTCATGCATTCCCTGGGATGTTTCCAGGACCAGCTCACGGGGGAGGAAAAAGATCATTTCCTCAGCAGCATCAATAGGTACAAAGATAAGAAGATCCCCTCCAGCGCCCTTCTGGCAATGCTGCAAAGCTGGGCAGTTCGTTTCGGCCAGGATTACATTAAGAATCAGACCATCTTCGAGCCATTCCCAGAGGCGCTGGTTGAGCTCTGTGCGGACTCGCAGTGTGAATGGGCAGGAGAAAAGCTTTTTATGGGCAAGAAATAAAAATGCAAAGATAAATTGGCAATTCACCACACATGATGCGAGAGTTAAACTGTATCGCCTTTATACGACACGGGATAGTTGACGCAACACTAGTAGCTTTTGTTACTTGAATAAAAGCATTGAATTTACCAGGAGTCTCCCAGACCATAATTACAGTTTCTTGCAGCTTACATCATCCTGGCTTTTTTTGACCAAATAATATGCGCTTGCAAGTGAGATTATGATAAATCCCATTCCAATTAGAGTGAGATCCTGAGTCTTATCAAACTCTAGAATAATAACCTTCCGTGCAATCGCAATTATTGCGACTAGAAAGACCACTTGAACGTTAATTGCATGTTCTTGAAGGTAAATCCTAAATGTTTCTAATAGCTCGACGCCTATCAAAATCAAAAGAAAATATCCAAAGATACTCAATATTTCATTTATCTCAAGGAGTAGTATAGGTGGAGATAATATATCTATGGCCAGGACATAGATTAATTCCAGAGTAGCCAGCAGGACTACAAGGCTCATCAAAGCTATAAGGACAGTGAGAATTGCCTTTTGGAATTGGTCTAAGTAGCTCATAAATAAAGTCTCCTTAGATATCTTATCTTATGCTTTCGTTTTGAATATATTACTTTTTTGGGCAGCGTGAAATAATGCTCAAAGAAATGAAATGACTTAATTTTTTATAAGCCAAACGAAGATCCTATATTTTTATTATATTACTACTATTTTACGGCAAATCACTTACGTTGTCAAATAGTATTAGAGTTGAGATTCAGGCCCTAGCCGGTATGCTCGAAGAGGATCAATCAAAATCGATTGTATCTGGTTTAGGGAAATAGACAAGGGTTTGCCGGACTCAAAGACATGCGGGCTGATCTCCTGGCCCCGTTCATTGTTGCAGCTATTGATCCGGTGCAGATCCATCTAGACCTAGCATTTTGGCTTGACATGGGGGCCGGGTTATCATAGCCTTGATTCAGGGAAGCCGCGGCAATTTTATCGCATCAGGATACCGGCCAAATGGCTTACCATCCCGCAGGGGTAGCGGGGTTACCCGTTCCTCCAACCGCGATAGAAGATAATCAGCGATCAAGGCAATGGCAATGGCCGGAATGATGCCGGTCAGGATCTCAGGGATATAGAATCGGGCCAGGCCCCTTAAGATGATGGTCCCCAGACCGCCGCTTCCGATGAAAACGGTTATCACCGCCACCCCATTTGCGATTATCGAGGAGAACTTCAATCCTGAGAATATGGCATGCCAGGAGAGCGGGATTCTCACCTTAATCAGGGTCTCTTTCCAGGTGAGGCCGATGCCATTTGCCGCGTCAATCAGGCCCTGATCCACAGAAGCAATGCCGGCAAAGGTACTGCGGACAATGGGCAGCAGGGTGCTGATAAAGACTACGATAATTGACGGGATAAATCCTATCCCCACCAGAGGTACCATGAAGGCCACCAGAGCGAAGATCGGAATAGCCTGACCTATCCCGGTGATGGATGAGACCAGGATCGCTGCATAACGCGACCGGAGGGAGAGCACCGCCAGAGGGATGCCTGCCAAGACCGCCATCCCAAACCCGCAATAGGCCAGGAAGACATGAACTACTACCGCATCTGAAAGGGCTGTCATGCCCCACCACCATACCGCTTCAAAAGTAGCCGGGTGATGCCCGCGGCCAGGCCATCCATGGCCACGGCAAGAATGGCTACCCACCCCCCGGTTACCATGATGAGCAGGTCATTGTTGGTGGTGATCCCGGTCTGGAGAGGGGCACCAAGGCCTCCTGCTCCGATGATCCCGCCAAGGGTCACGACCCCCATGCAGAAGATGACCGCAATCCTGACCCCCGCGGCAATGAGGGGAAGGGCGAGAGGAAAACGCACCCAGAAGAGGGTCTCACTGCCGGTCAGGCCGATGGCCCGGGCGGTTTCGATAAGGTCGCTGCTAACCCCCGACAGGCCAGCAGTGGTGTTCCGGGCTACAGGAAGCAGTGAATAGAGTACCGCAGCTGTGATTGTGGGCGGGAAGCCGATGCCTATCAGCGGAATCAGGAGGATGAGAAGAGCAATGTCCGGAATCATCTCCACGATATTCAAGACGGCAAAACCTGCCGCTCTGGCCTGGAAACTGGAAAAGAATACTACTCCCAGGGCGATTCCGACTGTGAGGGTTACTGCGAGAGCGATTGAAAACATCGTAAGCTGCTCCATGGTGCGGAGCGTCAGGTCATAGGCATTCCAGAGGCCTTGCACAGAATCAATCAGCGTCGTCGGACCTCCTAGAGCATCCTTCGGATGACCTCATCCATGATCAGGAGGCCGGTTTTACTCTTGACATCCCCTACCAGTGCCAGGGACACCCCTCGCTCCTTCATATCCTTCAGCGCATCATACACCGAAGTATCCGGTGGAAAAACCGGCATAATGAACGCAGCGATAGGCGCTGAAGCTGCTACGCCAACAGAAAGAGAGAGGGTCAGATCCCAGTTCACGGCAGATCCATAGACGAGGAATGTGACGAAGCCAACGAGACTGATGAAAAGTTCAGAGAAGCTCTGGACAGAAACAGCCTCCTTCTCGCTGATCTTCATGTATAACAGGCCGGTTGTGATTATCGGGCCAAAGCCGCTGCCACTTATCCCTTTATTGAAACTGCCAAAGAGGCTGAGAATCGCAATCTTTGCCCAGCTGAAGTCAATGACCAGGGATTTGTTCAGGAGGAGAAAGAGCCACGTGCCCGTTATCAGGGTGCCTATGTAGAGCCCGAGGTAAAAGTTTGAGATCTCCGTGTTTAAGGTGGCTCCTGAGATGCTGCCTGCAATACCTACCGCTCCGATAAGGATCACAATCTTAAAGAGATGGCCGCCGGGTGTAAAATCCGCGTTTTTCAGGCGGTGGTTGAAGAAGCTGCTCAGGATATTGCCGATGAGGCTGCTGAGAAGGAGCGACGGCACGATCTCCTTTGGCGTGTAGTTTAAAAAGAGCAGGATGGGCGTCATCGTCAACCCGAAGCCCATACCAAAGATTATATCGATGACAGCGGTCAGAAACGCAAGTATCAGCAACATGGGATCGAAGACCATCGATTTACACCCATGGCTTATTTATTCCGATTTTTAAGTGTGTTCGTCGGAACTCTTAATTCCCGTCTCGGATGAATCTGCCCCTGAGGTAAGCACCGAGGAACATGAATGTAAGGCCAACAATAATGGGCCAGTTTCCTGTGCCGAGGCTTGCAACTGCTGAGCCGGGACACTGACCTGAAATTCCCCACCCGGTTCCGAATATTGCCGCGCCGATCAGCGTGTTTCTTGTCAATACACTGACCCGGGGCCTGAAGGTTCCCCCGAGTGCAGGGGCTTTCATGAATTTCGGCACGATGTTTATAGCGACAAAGGTGACCACCGCTGCGCCACCCATGACGAAAATGAGGCCGAGATCATCCAGTCTGAGGAAACTGAGGACAATCTCCGGCCGGGTCATACCACTATAGGCGAGGCCAAAACCAAAGAGGATACCTCCCCCGTAGACCGCGATGTTCCTGGCGTTCATTACATAACCCCCATGAATTCGAGGAGGTGGGCTGTTATGATGCCGAACCCCAGGAAGGTAATGACAGCATAGAGGGATGTGGTTGAGAGGGACGCAAGGCCGCTTATTCCATGGCCTGACGTGCAACCGTTAGAGAGCCGTGTGCCGAAACCAACGAGCAGCCCGCCCAGTGCCAGCCTCCAGGGATTGACACCGGTTACAAACATACCGGAAGGTGACAGGGTGAATGTATAGAGTAAGGCGCCAGAGATCAGGCCGAGGCACAGCGCAAGTCGCCAGTCGCGCTCCCCGATGTTCCTCTTATCCTGGAAGTGCGGCAGCTTTGAGAACCATGAGAGCGTCGTTGTGAAAAAGCTGCTCTGAGTCGCGTGAAGCCCGGTCAGGATGTAGATGATACTGACGCCAAGGCCGATGATGATCCCACCGATAAGGTAGGGTTCTATACCGAGGGGAAACATGTGTTTAGATTGCTACCGGGAATAAATAAACTTTGGGTTTAATCTTTCACCAGCGGGTAGCCGAGGTTCTTCCAGGAGTCGATGCCCCCGAGGAGGTTATACACTCTCTTCCTGCCCGTCTTCAGGAGGATACTTGCAGCGAAGCTGGAGCGTGTCCCTGTCTTGCACTGGAACACCACGTTTTTTCCCTCAGGGATACGTCCACGATCACCGGCGGTTCCCCCGACCTGATGAGCGTATTGAGCTGCTGGCACGTCAGCAGATCCACCCGGGGGTGTGCAGGGCGACGATCTTCAATGCCCCGACCCGGAACTCCTCGCCGTCGTGGAGCGTCTCCCCGTAGGTCCAGGGGAGCCCCGGACCATGGTGTATTCTGGCACCGGTGATCCGGGAGAGTTCACGGGATCCGACGACATAGTCCTCGTTCCGGTGAGTCTCGAAGATGTGCCGGATCCTGATCCCATGGTCCTGTGCGATCCCGCTGTAGACATCGCAGTCTCTCCGGGGGTCGACGACAAACGCCAGTAAAGGCCATCCCAGATCTTGCACCAATCTCCCTTTTCATAATCGCTCATCCTCAAGATGTAGCTGGAGGAGCTGATATAGGGCTTGGTAGTGATCTTGCCACCGTCGGCATATTGACTCATGCCGTAAACGTTGGGCACCATGACCCAATCATAAGCGTCTATGAACATCTCCATAAACCATCTATAGACCTCATAGGGATTAATCTCGCAAAGCAGCATGAAATTCCCAAGAATCATCAGTCGTTCTATATGGTTTAGATAGGATGTGCTCAGTAGACGTCGAATTGATCTGTCAATCGGCTCAATAGCCGTCGATGCGCTGTAAAACGACGTAGGCAACTGTCTGATATGACCCCAGAAGTTTTCTTCTTGCTCTTGTTTTCCTTTTAAAACGTAAACAGCACGCATGAATTCTCTCCAGCCGATTATCTGTCGGAGAAATCCTTCTAGAGAGTTCAAAGGAATTTCATGATCAAGTGAGTATCTCAGAGTGTAGTCAACTACTTGCACGGGACTGAGCAAGCCGATGTTTAGCAGTGGCGAGAGCTGAGAATGGAAAAGAAAAGAGTCGTTCTGAGAGATGGCGTCCTGGTAGTCGCCAAACTGATTCAGCCTTGTCTTCAAAAATTGATGAAACCAAAAATCTGCCTGTTCATGGGTAATCGGATATTGAAAATTCCGCGTAGATCCAGGATGGTCGGAAAAGTTGCGTTCTACGTAGTTCTTAGCTTCTTGAATGTATTTGCTTTGTTCGAATTTAGGCAGATCTTGTATGCGAATATCATGAGGGAGTTTCTTGCGATTCTCTGCGTCGAAGCTCCACTTTCCGCCAATGGGATGTCCCTCTTTGTCCAGCAAAATTTTGAGCCTTTTGCGTTGAGCGACGTAGAATTTAGTTTGGGAAAGATGATTAGCTCCTTGAAAGAACTCTTCTATCCATTCAATAGGGGTCAGAAATCCAGGAGACTCCAGGACATTCAGCTCCGCCTTTAGCATCTTGGCGATCTTTGAAATCTTGTTCCCTAAAATATGGTCGACGGTATCGGCGATATAGATCTTCAAGACATCATCATTCGGATCAGGGAGTTCAATCCGATAGATGGCCACAATCGGGAAAAAATGGGGCAAATTGTCCAAAGCCTAAGACCCCCAAGCATGGGAGCAATCAAGGTAATGATTACCTTTCCGCTCAAAATCAAATCTCTTGTAGTCCGCTCAAAAGCTATAAATCTTAAGGACTGATTGTATTTCATTGTTGCGTCTATGGGAAACCGAGGAAATCTCATGAAATTATCATGGCCGATTAAGGCTGGGCTCATCCTTATTGTGCTGTTATTCATATGGACCCTTTATGGGGTGTTTATTTCCATGTCGGTATCTGAAGCTAGTTACCAGGTCCTGGAGACCTTAGAGAATGGAGTAGAAATCAGGGCCTATCCCGAGGAGATCTGGGCCACCACAGTTGCAGAGGATCAGAACGATGCCTTTAGCCCATTGTTCAGATACATCTCCGGAGAAAACGAAAGAGGCGAAAAGATCGAGATGACGGCACCGGTGGTCACGCCAGCACCGCAACCGGCCAAAACAAACTCCAATAAGGGTGAAAAGATCGAGATGACTGCGCCTGTTGTGACAATGAATACTGAAAAGGGTCAATTTATGGCGTTTATAATGCCGGAGCGGTTCGATATCCAGAGCATTCCCAAGCCTTCATCAAGCAGAGTAAAGATCCAGTTGATTGAACCAAGAAAGCTGGCCACGATAAGATTCTCCGGCTACATGACCGAGGGGAATTATGAAAAGAATCTGGAGCTATTGAGCAAGACGCTGGAAGTTCGGGGGATCTCGACAGAGGGAGAGCCGCTATTGATGCAGTATAACGATCCCTGGACACCACCATTCTCTCGCAGAAACGAGATTGCATTGCGGGTAATCAATGACATGGCTGCAGATACATAATATAGGAAAAAACGAATATTGATGTGGGGAGATATTATTAGGATGTCAGGGTCCGAGTGAGGCGGACTCCATCACCGCCCCCTGAAAACACCTTGAAGCGGGGTGGTAAATGCCAGTGCCATGAAAGCACCAGGCAAAAGTTGACCGGAGTCTGTGATACACGCCATCGATACAGTGCTGATGTCCTGAAGTGGCCGGAGACCAGCACCTAATTTTTTTGAAGATATCTTTTCTCGATGGTGACTATGCCCTGGTAGCCATCAACGGTCAAGATATCTCCGGTCTCAATCAGCTCGACCGCCTCTGGAAAGCCGGTCACATAGGGAATTCCATAATTGCGGGAATTTTCTTCATAATTTATATTTTTAAACCAAATTAACAAATTCTTAGTTCGTATATTACCTAGATGCCGGATGCAATGACATTCTCTTATTTTGCGATACCTTAGAATAAAGCTGAGTCTCCATGATTGCGCTAACTAAAGATATATAGATTTATATACAGATAGGCTGAAAGGACGGCAATACTTAAATCCTAAAATGGCTATATTAGTCGTATAACATCATCTGAGAGGGTAATTTATGAATGTCTTGATAGCACACTACTCAATGCTAGGACATACTAATCGCCTGGCTGAAGCGATTATGCAGGGAGCAAAAGACGATGGTGCAACAGTATTTCTGATGCGCATTCCGGAGATACTGACGGAGGAGGATATTAAGCAAAGGGGCGCCTCCGAATTCCAGAAATCATTCAAAGAGATCCCAATCTGCACCCCGGATAGCCTGATCGAAGCTGACGCAATCATTCTCGGCGCGCCCACATATTTGGGCAATATGTGTGCCCAGATGCAACATTTCCTTAATTCTCTGGGAAAGCTTTGGCGAAATGGTGCCCTGGTGGGAAAGGTAGGCAGTGCCTTCACCAGTTCCGGCTCGCAGCACGGCGGACAGGAGGCCGCTCTTCTCAGCATGCATACGACTATGCTCCATCTGGGAATGATTGTAGTCGGTCTTCCATACACATTCCAAGGCCAGCTGCGCATCGATGAGATAACTGGAGGAACACCTTATGGAGCCACAACGATAGCTGGCCAAAAAGGAGAGCGTATGCCAAGTGAAAACGAGCTGGCTGCAGCTAGATTCCAGGGGAAGCACGTGGCATCTATTGCTGCCAAGTCAGGAAAGAAATGAACAAGTAACGGACATAATAAGGTAGGGAAACGAAAAATGATCGCTTCGTTATGCTTCTGTGATTATTGGCTTTTATATAATGCTCGCTGAGCCAGCCCCTGGCTTGGCAGCTTATCAATTCTATGCTCTCACTATCTTTCCGTCATCCTCTCCCAGATCACAGATCTCGCCAGAGACGAAACCGCCGTCCTTGCGCCTCAGCTCGCAGACGAGCTTGCCGTCCACAATGCGCAGGATGCGGTCCGTCTTCTCGGCCAGTCTCATATCATGTGTCACTAAAATAAAGGTCTGGTTGATCTTTCTGTTCAGCTCCCGCAGCAGGTTATAGATGAGATCTGATGTCTTTGTATCCAGGTTGCCGGTCAGCTCATCGCCTATCACTATGGACGGCCCATTGGCCAGGGCCCGGGCTACGGCTACTCGCTGGTTCTGGCCGCCGGAGAGCTGATTAGGCCGGCTGTCCCGCCGATCAGCCAGGCCCACCGCAGACAGGAGTTCCAGGGCCCTCTCTTTGGCGGCAGCCCGGCCTTTCTTGGCGATGAGCATGGGCATCATGACGTTCTCTAAAGCAGAGAACTCCGGGATGAGGTGATGGTACTGAAAGACGAAGCCCAGCTCTTGATTGCGAAGCCTTGCCCGCTCTTCCGGGCTGGCCTGGCTGACATCGATTCCTTTGAGAAAGATCTGGCCAACGCTAGGCGTGTCCAGGAGGCCGATCATATTGAGCAGCGTACTTTTTCCGCTGCCGCTGGGGCCCACAATGGCCACAAACTCGCCCGCTTTGATTTTAACGCTGACGCCGTCTAAGGCCCGTACTTCCACGCCGTTTCCATAGATCTTGCTCAGATCTTTGAGCACAATTATGTCGTCACTCACCTGCGATCGCCTCCACGGGATCAAGCTTCGCGGCCGCGTAGGCCGGATAAATTCCAGCTATTAGATTGAGGGCCAGGGCAAAGATCATGGCGTAGACAAAGTACTCCGGACGGGCGACAATAAGCACCCCCGCTTTGCTGCCCGTGCTTGTCACATCCAGGGGAAGAAGTGATATCAGCTTAGCCAGACCAAGGCCGAGCAAGCAGCCCAGGGCTCCAGCCGGCACGCTGATGAGCATGTTCTCCAGCAAGAAGATCTTGAGTATGGAGCTTCTATCCGCCCCCAAGGCCATAAGGATGCCTATCTCCTTTTTCCGCCTGCTGACCACCATGATCGTCGTATTGGCTATTACAAAAGCCGATATTAATAGTATGAATATATAGAAGAGCATGTTTGTCACATTTTGATTGCCCACGAATCTGGCTATCTCCTTGCTGAAGTCCTGCCAGCTGGTGGTTTTATAAGGGCTTTTTCCATTCATCTCCAGGGCCAATGCCGGAGCATTTATAAAATCCGCCAGCTTCACCCCGATCTCGGAGACCACATCTCCCTGACCGATAAGCTCTTGGGCCGTGTTCAATGGGATGTAGACCAGTGTCTCATCCTTAACGGTTCCCTTTTCCAGCAGACCGATGACCTTCAGCCGCACGGAATTGTTCTTAAAATAGAGGTAAAAATCGCCGCCCGGCCTGATCTTGAGGCTCTCTGCCAGCTTCACTCCCAGGATGGCTCCCTTCTTAATGAATATGAGGTCGGAGAAGTTGCCTGAGATCATGGACTCTTGCGCGGCCATGAGCTGATTCTCCTCGAAAGGATGCACGCCCACAAATTCCACACCATGCACACGATCCTGGAAACGCGCGGCTCCCTGGCCCACCAGCCGGGGCGAAACGGCCAAGACGCCCGGATAATCTGCCATCGTCTCTGAGAGCGTCCGGTACATATTGATGTAGCTCTCTGTCTTCTTGGGATTGATTATGAGGTGCGGATTTTTCTCTATCGTGTTCTCCAGGATCTGTACCCTCACCCCTTCCGTAAGTCCAAGAGACATGATAATGATGCCCACCGCTATGGCGACAGAGATCATGGTGAATGCGGTGCCTCTCCGGTTGGTCGCCACATGTCGCAAGGCAATATCAAATTCGAACATATCCACCGCCCTCAACCGCCTCGCAAGGCTATTACCGGATCGAGCCGGGAGGCTTTTCTTGCCGGATAGACGGCCGCCACTATGCTCAAAGCTACCGCCCAAAAGACGAGCAGGAAGATCTCCCAGGGATTTATGATAAGGGGCAGTGTGGTAATCTCGCTGCCCCCGGCTGCGATCTCAAAGGGCACATTTCCAAGAAGCAGCACACCCACCAGGCCGAGAGCGGTGCCTGCTGCCGCTCCCATGAGACCCAGGATGGCGCTCTCCACCAGAAAGATATCTCGGATATTTGATCTGCTGGCACCCATTGCCATGAGCATGCCGATCTCTCTTGTCTTCTCCACCACGAGCAGGTTCATGATGCTGGCCACGCCAAAAAAGGCCACCACCATAAAGAGCAGCACCGAGAATCTCGTCCAGAAGCCGCCAATGTTTATAGCCCGCATGATCTCGGGATTGTTCTCCTGCCAGCTTTTGGCATTGTAGCCCCAGGAAGAGATCTGGGCGGCCAGCTCTTCTGCTTGGCCGATGTCTTGCAGGCTGATCTCGACGGCATTTACCACATCCCCTTTATCTCGGAAATTGCGGGCCGTCTTCAAGGAGACAAAGGCCACCTTCTCATCCAGAGGCGTGCCGGTAAAAAAGATGCCGGTGACGGTTAGATCTGTTGCTTTGGCCGTGGGAAATGTGGCGGAAATCTTATCCCCCAGTTTGATATCCAGATTCTCGGCCAAGGTACGGCCGATGGCTGCCCTGCCCGTCTGCTGAATGCTGCCTAAATCCCCTTGCACCATTGATGCACCTATCTTGTAGATCTTGTCCATTTCCAGGGGGTCTGACCCCTTCAGCAGAGCGTTTTTGGTCTTGTCTTTACGAGATAGCGTGGCTGTGGACGAGAGGGACAAAGCACTCGATTTTACGCCCGGCAGGGTCCCGATCCTATTCAGCAGGCTGTTATAAAGGTGAATGAAGTCCTCACCTGGCTCTGGCTTGACTACAACATGGGGAAGCTTCTCTTCCACGAGATCGGTAAGGATCTGCTGCTGGCCGGTGACAAGAGAGGTGAAGATGACCGAGATGCTCACAGCCAGGGCTACGGCCATGATGGACAGTGCAGTCTGGCGCCTTCGGGCGATAATGTGCCTGAAGGCAATTGTCACGGCCAGTGCGTCAAACATCTTCCACATCATTCGCCGATGGCCTCCACCGGATCCAGCCGGGATGCCTTATAAGCCGGATACAATCCAGCCAGGAAATTTACCGCCAAAGCAAAGCCCACAGCCAGGGCGAAGGTTTCCGGCGTGAGGAGCACCGTCAGTCTGGAGACCTGATATATGTCGCTGGGTAGCGGAACAGGATAGGCTTCAATCAGCTTTGCCGTGCCATAGGCCAGGGCACAGCCAAAAAGTGCTGCAGGCGGGCCAAGGATCAGGCTTTCCAGAAGGAAGATCTTTACAATGGACCATCTGGTAGCGCCCATAGCCAATAAGATGCCTATCTCTTTGGTTCTTCGGGTTACTGTCATAATCATGGTATTGGCCACTCCGAATCCGGCTATGATAAAAATCAAACCATAGAATATGTAGAGTATCACTGTCTGAGTATCCAATACCTGCAAGATGTCCTTGTTTAGTTCCTGCCAGCTTTCTGCTTTATAAGCCAGGCGTGAATTTAAGTCAGACGCGATCGCCTGCGCGACGTTGATATCAGAGAGCCGAACTCCCATCTCAGAAACTACGTCTTGCTGCTCCAATAGCTCCTGGGCGGTATCAAGAGGAAGGTAGACCAAGGTCTCATCCAGGCCCGTTCCTGTCCTTATGAGGCCGACAACCTCCAGATTGAGTGTCTTATTCTGGCGGGAGAGGGTAAATTTCTGTCCGGGCACAAGCTCCAGCTCTTCCGCAAGCTTTGTTCCCAATACCGCGCCCTTTTTTTTGAATATTAAGTCGGTGTAGCTGCCCCAGACCATATCTTCTTGCACTCTCTGAAGAAGATCTTCCTCTTGAGGATTGGCCCCTATGAAGCTTACGCCGCGCACGTTGTCCTTGTGTTTGGCTCCTGCTTTGCCAAGCACGCGTGGAGAGACGGCATCCACCTGCGGGTAGCGCTTAATTATGGTGGAGAGACTTCGGTAAAGGGTTATGTAATCTTCATTCTCCTTGGGGCTGACAATCAAATGAGGATTGTTCTCCACCAGGCTGCTGACCAGATCGCTCCGATAGCCTTCACTGATGCCCATCATTACTACTATAACGGTGATTGCCAGAGCCACGGCCAAGACCGTGAAAAGGACCATCTTGGGGTCGGAGATGATATGCTTCTTGGCTATTTCCAGCTCGAACATGGCTATCCCTTCAGGGCAATAACCGGATCCAGCAAGGATGCCTTTCTGGCCGGATAATAACCGGCGGCGATGCTCAGGAGGACGGCCAGGATGGTGAAGAGGACAAAGTCACCGGGATTGAGCGCAATAGGCAGATCCATCATCTCGCCCATAGCGTTTTGTATCTGCACGCCCCGCAGTTGCAGGCAAACCACCAAACCCAGAGCGCAGCCAGCGATGGCACCCATAAGGCCCAGGACCCCGCTCTCCAGCAGGAAGAGCCGGCGGATGCTGGCCGGATTGGCACCGAGAGCCATGAGCATGCCGATCTCGCGTGTCTTTTCCGCCACCAGCATATTCATGATGCTGGCGATGCCGAAGGTGGCAATGATCATCAAGAGGAGCATGGTTATGGCATTTTGCGTTTTTTCGAAGGCCAGAGTTCGGACGATGTCCGGGAAAAGCTCTTGCCAGTCTTTAGCGTTATAACCATGTGATCGGAGGGTGGCAGCCGCCGCCTGGGCCTGGAAGGGGTCGGCCAATTTGATGTCAATGCTCGTCACTACATCTCCCTCGTTTGAAAAGCGCCGGGCAGTATCCTGGGAGACGTAGGCTGCGCCCTCATCTACCTGCTTGTAGCCGAAGCTGAAGATGCCCGAGACAACCAGGTTGACGGGAACACTATCCGGAAATTTCGCGGAAACGGTGTCTCCCATCCTTACCTTGAGTTTTTTGGCCAGGGGCTGGCCCATGACGATCCTCTTGCCGCCCTGGATGGAAGTGATCTCTCCATGCAGCATATTCTGGGTGATCTGGGTGATCTTCTCCGCCTCCACTGGATCGATGCCTATCATGGCTACATTTTCGGATTTGTCTTTATAGCTCAGGGTAGCCGCGGCCGCAAGGCTGGGTGAGACGCCTACCACACCCGGCAGAGCCCAACAGACGTCCACAATGCCCCGGTAGAGGTGAAGATAATTCTCGCCCTCAGGAGGGCTCACTGTGATATGAGGCAGGAAGCGGAAGACGATGTCGAAGAGGAAATCGGAAAAGCCATTCTGGATGGAGATGAAGACTATTGAGATGGCCACGGCCAGCGCGACCGCTGCTACGGAGAGGAAGGTGCGCCATTTGCGAAAGGTTATGTGCCGGCTGACCACGGAGAACTCGAAGCCGGGAAGAAGACCGTTTTTCATGCCAAAACCTCGGAAGAGCATTTAGGTTTTCATCAGTTATCAGTCTTAAGCTTTCTCTTAAGGTCGATCTATCCGTCCATGGCCTCGATGCGCCGCTGCCAAGTCGGTCATCTTGTGAGGGCGTGCCGACTTTCGGGGACCTTTTTATGAAGATCGATTTGCTCACCCAAGAGGGGCTGTGCTTGCGAAGGAAATGCAATTCAACCCCAATTTCCGGAAAAGGAAAGGAAATGGAACAAAAGCTAAAGTGATCGGTCAGATTTCTCAAAAATAGAAGAAAGATGGAAAAGCCTTTTCAGGCCCTTTTTCCGCTGTTGCTTTCTCCATTTTTCCAATTACTGCAATTACCTAAGCAGGAGGCAGAACTTGGCCGCCCTGAGCCATGGGGGCAGACTGAGCCGGAGCCATAGCCTCACCCTTCACTACTCGCAGGCTGGAAAGCAAGCCCGCCGTTACGTCCTGCGGGAATGTGGAGGTAATGATGACACTGGTCGTGCCTACAGATACGGGTCCGCATTCGCAGCCCTGGCTATCCAGCCAATACATGGCTCTATAGACCATGCTGGGAGCTCCAACGTTAACCTCGAAAGGCGCACTTGTAACTAAAAAGCCTTCCTTTCCATCAATTGTCATATCTTCGACATTAGTGGCATTGAGGCCCTCTCGGATAATCATGTTCATTGGCATCAGGCTCTTATGAACCTGCAGTGTAGCATCGGTCGGCTCGGCATACTCCGTTACACCGATTACGGCAAAGGTGGAGTTGTCGATGAATAAACGCATCTGATAAGCGTTGGCCATCTCCGTTTCAACGGGCTGGGCAATTTGGGGTTGATAATTGGCATTCAGATCAAACGACACTGCGTAAGGGCCGAGCTGCTGGCTATCCGGCACAGCAATCGCTATGGCCGACAGCATCAGCACTATGGTTGTTGCTAATAATAATTTCATTTAATTTTCACCCTAAGCTATTTACTACTTCATACTAGAAAAGTCTTGCTTTAATGTGCCACTCGTATATTTCCTCCACGATTCCTCTACAAAGCATCAAGCTCAAATATTCGCCATCCCGAGGACTAGGCATGCAGCCGCAGAGAAATGAGCCCGGAATTTATACACTTATACTTTCTTTGCCGCGGGCAGGGCAGATAATGGTCGGATCCCTGGGCGTCATGGACTTTGCAGGAGGCTTCTATTCTTACACCGGCTCGGCGAAGGGTCCAGGCGGCCTCAAAAGGGTGGACCGCCACATCCAGGTATTGGAAGGCATCAAAACAACACGACGCTGGCACATCGACTACCTCTTGCCTCATACCAGCTTCCTGGAAGTATTCATCAACAAAACCTGCCTGGATCTGGAGTGCTGCATCGCAAAAGCTATCGGAAAGCGACTGATGCCCATACCAGGCTTCGGCTGCACGGATTGCCGCTGCATGAGCCACCTGCACTATTCCCCGGACCATGGAGAGATGCGAGAGGCGGTCGCATCGGCTCACGGCGCGGCCTTGATTTAAGACGGTCCGGTGCCGAGATTATGATCCCAAATCCAGGTTAAGAGTCGTCTCCGTTCGTCCTCCGTGCGCTCTGCGACTCTGCGGTTTTATTCGGTAAACCCCAGGGTTTGATTATTCAGCCACGAATATTAAATCGGCCCAATGTTCCTCTTCACGGACAGGGTAAGGTCAAAACGGAGGTATTTCCCGCAATCGTTTCCGATCTTATCTGCGCGTAGCCCATGTACGTTCCGCCCATCATAAAGGACGGTACGGTCCTGGCATTCTTCTGCACCCGCTGGCCGATCCTGGCAGTCCCCTGGATCTCGGAGCTGATCTCATAAACGGAGAAGCTATCGTTCTGGTAAATCTTCGTATCCTTTATGAGGTCTTTGTCGATGTTGTAGGACTCAGAAAAGACCGAGCCCACCTCGTAATTCTTGGCGCAGAGAGCATTTCTAAGGTCGCTTTGGGTGAGAGGAGGAGTGTAGGGCCGGTAATCATAATTGGAAGAGATGGTGAGCGATGCTTCGTCCATATTCGAGTCCCGGTAGACCTCTGAGTCTATGGTTCTGGTGGCCATTCCGCTTCCGCTCGTGCCCAGGACCATCTTCTGGCCGTTAAAGCCGGTCTGGGTCTGCAGGATTCTCGACTCTTCCATGTAGCCGTTGACGAATATCCAGGAATGCTCAGTGAAGTTCTGAGCTAATCGATCATTTGTCGATGTGTCCTTGGCAGCAGCATCATCTGCGTTTACAGCAGCCATATTGGCAGCGATGCAAGCAAAAACCAACAGCATCGCGAAAAGCATCCATCTCATCTTTGCGCCTCACCCACTTGCAGATAGGCAATGGCGCATCGAAATATAAATGTGATCCTGCTCAAAACCCAGGAAAAGGTCTCCCCACTCTCTGGCCGCAGTGCCCGAAGATTAGCAGCCATCACTGCCTATGACTATGACCTGCAAGGAGATAGCGAGCGGTGTCTTGAGGCAGGCATGGACGGCTAAATCAGCAAGCTCGTGATGAATGGAGGAGCGGACCGATATGCTGATCAGGATAAACATCTATAAGTAAGATAATTGAGAGAATCAAACTAAAAGAATTTTGGGCTATTATTTTTTGAGCAAGCACTAAACGGATATAACTCGATAG
>Ga0351889_10134_pt1 | contig 27456 bp, 16 predicted proteins | sample TotcelFGM3001M14_FD_206767 | JGI IMG/M metagenome (GOLD analysis project Ga0351889, IMG submission 206767) | Enriched cells from coal bed in the Powder River Basin, Montana, United States - Total cells FGM rep3 HSBNCT.FGM.300.1.M14 ...
CAAAGTTTTCGAGTTCAGGACTTTCCATGTTGATCGCGAATGATGATGAGATTGCGGATGTCCTTGAGGTCGTCTTCGCGACCAGCGATGCGTTTCATTTCGATGAGTTGATCGATGGGGACGAGGCGGCTTGGGATGCCGGGTGAGATCTCTTCGATGGGAGCTTTTTCGTAGGCATCGTCGAACGCGAACGGCTCCGTGATGAAGATGTCGACCGGAGTGCTCCGATGGATGTCGCTCCATAGCTGCATGACGATCATGCCTTTTTCGGTTCGCCATTCCTCAAGTTGGGAGGGGTTGGAGGCCTGGTCGATCGAGACGGGAAGGGTGAGTTTGTACCCGATGGAATAGAGGGCTTTGAGGGCGCGGCGGAGATTGTCCGGGGTAAGCTGGACGACAAGGTCGATGTCCTTGGTGTAGCGGAGGAAGCCGTAGCCATTGACGGCGACGCCGCCTGCCACGAGGTAGCGAACTTCCGCTTCGGCGAGAACCTGAAAAATGGCTTGGAGGCTGGCGACTTCCATTGGGTGTCGGATGACTTCGGTTTGCTGTCACCGTATTCACCAGGAGGGCCGCCGTCACGTCCGAAGCGGGTGGTTCTTCGAGGCGCGGGTGGACGCTATTTGGCGACGAGCATGGCGGCTCCGAAGACGCCGGCGCTGTCGCCTAGGGTGGGTTTTAATAAAGCGCCTTCGAATTTGGGGACGAAGATGTGGCTGGAGATTTTGTCGCGGGTTTTCTGGGTGTAGAGTTCGTCGATGTTGCCGACGCCGCCACCGATGACGATGGCGTGGGGGTCGATGGTATCGATGATGATGGCGACGGCACGGGCAAAAGTGTCGGTGAGGCGGTCGAGCGTTGCGGTTGCGGGAGGGTCCACGCCGGCGCGGGCACGGTCCACGATTTCCTTGAGGCCGAGGGGTTCGCCGGAGACTTTGGCGTAGTATTTTTCCAGGGCGGGGCCGCAGAGGATGGTCTCTATTATTCCGCGGGTGCCGTAGCCGGAGAGTTCGCCGTCGGGCTCGATGACGATCTGGCCCCATTCTCCGGCGATGCCGTGGCAGCCGTTGAGAATGCGGCGGTTGACGACGAAGCCGCCGCCGCAGCCGGTGCCCATGATGATGCCGAAGACGGTTTCGCAGCCGTCGGCGGCTCCAAGAGTGGCTTCGGCCAGGGCGAAGCAGTTGGCGTCATTGGCGATTTCGATTTCCATGCCGAGAACTCGTTCCAGGTCGGCCTTAAGCGGGCGGTCGTTCAAGCACTGGGTGTTGGCTCCACGCTGGAGGCCGGTGCGGGGGTCGCACGTGCCGGGGGTGCCGATGCCGAGTTTTTCTGGGAATTCGCCGGGAAATTCGGCGCGGAGGAGGTCGACGAGTTTGGCGACCTGACTGAGGATGTGGTCGTAGCCTTGGGTGGCTTCGGTGGGAACGCGGGTACGAAAGAGGGCGCTGCCGTGGCTGGTGGGGTCGATGATGGCTCCTTCGATTTTGGTGCCGCCAAGGTCAATGCCGATGAGGTGCATGGGAATGAAGAGGGATCACGCGGAGACGCGGAGGGTGAGGTGAGGTGAATTTTTGTGTCTCTGGGACTCTGTGTGGGGTTGGTATTAGGGCCTGTTAACGCAACGATTTAAATCGGCAAAAAAGCGGCTTTTTGGCCCAAAATGGCGCTCTTCGGCGCGGCGAATCCCGATTCGCCGCGCCTCATCGTTCCATTTTTGACTCAAAAATCCATCTTCCATCCTCATTTCTCGTTACGTTAACAGGCCTAGTAGGATTTGGCCCAGATGACGCGTTGAGGGCTGGGTTCGCCGGTGAAGGGGCAGGTGCCGGGGGTCTTGTCGCCGTGGAAGGGGATGCAGCGGATGGTGACCTTGAGGTCGGCCTTGATCTGCGCTTCGACTTCGGGGCTGCCGTTCCAGTGAGCCAGGGCGAAGCCGCCGTGTGGCTCGGGTTTGCTGGCGTTTTGCGGGGTAAAGTAGGCGTAGAAGTCGTCTTTCGAGTCGATATGCTGGGTCTGGGCGTCGAGGAATGTCGTGGCGCGGGCGAGGAGGGTGGCCTGGATTTCGTCGAGCATCGCGGGCAGTCGAGCGGGGAGATCGGTTTGCGGGACAAATGTTTTTTCCTTCGGGCCTTTATCGCGGCGGGCGATGGCGGTGGTGCCGTTCTCGATGTCGCGGGGGCCGATTTCGATGCGAACGGGGATGCCCTTTTTGATCCATTCCCAGTTTTTGACGCCACCTCCGAGGTCGCGGTCGTCGATTTCGATGCGCAGGGATTCGCCGTGGTAGGTCTGCGCCCGGAGGGCGGAGGCGATGTCGCGGGCGGCTTCGAGGACTTTCTCTCGAGTCTCGGGCTTTGGGGTGATGGGGATGATGACGGCGTGCGCGGGGGCGATGCGCGGGGGCATGATGACGCCGTCGTCGTCGCCATGCGCCATGATGAGGGTGCCGATGAGCCGGGTGCTGACGCCCCAGCTGGTGGTCCATGCGTGCTCGAGTTTGCCCTCGCGGCCTTGGAACTGGATGCCGGAGGCTTTGGCGAAGTTTTGGCCAAGGAAGTGGGAGGTGCCGGCCTGGATGGCTTTGCGGTCCTGGACCATGGCTTCGATGCAGTAGGTGCGGACGGCTCCGGGAAAGCGTTCGCTTTCGCTCTTCTCGCCGGTGAGGACGGGGATGGCGAGGTAGTCGCGGGCGAAGGTCTCGTAAACGCCGAGCATTTTTTCGGTTTCTTTGATGGCTTCGGCTTCGGTCTCGTGGGCGGTATGGCCTTCCTGCCAGAGGAACTCGGCGGTGCGGAGAAAGAGCCGGGGCCGCATTTCCCAGCGGACGACGTTGGCCCATTGGTTGATGAGGATGGGGAGGTCGCGGTAGCTATTCACCCAGCGGGCGTAGGTGGCGCCGATAATGGTCTCCGAGGTCGGGCGGACGACGAGGGGTTCGTTGAGTTCTCCTGCCGGGACGAGCTGGCCGTCGGCATTTTTCTCGAGCCGATGGTGGGTGACGACGGCGCATTCGGTGGCAAAGCCCTCGACGTGGTCGGCTTCCTTTTGCAGGTGGCTGAGCGGGATGAAAAGCGGGAAGTAGGCGTTGCGGTGGCCGGTGGCTTTGAACATGCCGTCAAGGATGGCTTGCATGCGTTCCCAGAGCGCGTAGCCCCACGGTTTGATGACCATGCAGCCGCGGACTTCGGAATTTTCGGCGAGGTCGGCGGCTTTGATGACCTGCTGGTACCACTCGGGAAAATCCTCGTTGCGGCGTGGAGAAATGGCGGATTTTTCGCTCATACAAAAGATAGGAACCGCCCTTTGTGAACCGGAAGGCTCCGGTGTTCAAATGGAATTCATCGCGGGTGCCCTTTCCAATCCTCAACCATGAAAAAACCACGGATAATGCAGGCCGTGCAGAATTCGCGGGACGGTTCTGGAGTTTCAAAAGAGCGGCATTTTTTCAAAAATGCAGAGCGATACGGAATGATAAATTTTTTTCGAAATATTATTTGGTAATTTTTGACATTTCACCGTTCTCAGGATAGTGTTTTCTACCCCGCAAGACAGTGAAAGCTCTCCCCAATAAAACGTCCGCAAGTCGTCTGTCGCGACAGAATGCGTCAGCGCTCCTGATCACGCTCGGATTCATCCTTTTGATTACGGTCATCACGGTCGCCTTTCTGGTGCGGTCCCGCGGTTCCCTGCAGACGACGCAGAGCTACGCGCAGGAAATCGCGGCGCAGGAAATCGGCGATCTGGCGATCAACCAGATCGCGGGGGAGTTCCAGGCGGAGATCGAGATCATCAATGATCCAGACAACAATCTGGATATCATCCTGCCGCCGCGTGCTGGCGTGGAGGAATCCAATCCCAGAAACTCGGCGCTGGTTCGGCGAACCGTGAATGGAGAAAATCCCGGCGGAGTAACCCCGGTTCCTTATACGAATCGGGCGTCGGCTGTGAGTGCCGACACGCCCGCAAAGAATGGATGGCGCTTTGACAAGGCCCGCTGGAGCAAGCCCGCGCTCCTTACGGATGCACAGTATAACGCTGAATCTGTGCCCGACTGGGTCTATGTCGTCTACGGAAAAACATCCGCAACAGCTGCAACTAACGCGGAGAAGGCTGATGTAGTCGGACGCTACGCGGCGATGGTCTACGACGTGGGTGGGCTGCTTGACATTAACGAGGCGGGCAGCGTTGACGAAACGGGCAATGTAGTGGTGTTGCCGGATAAAGGAACAGTAGCTGCCGCGGATCTTAGCGCGCTTTCTACGGACAGCGCGAATTTTAATCCAAGTGAGTTCCTTAAGTGGCGCGGTGTGCCGAATAAAGGCACAAATGGTGAAACAGTTGAGAATGTTTTTTATGGCGACCCCTCCGTTACGGATCCGACCAAGGCGGGGCGCATCGAATCTCCGGTGGCCAAGTTGAGCGCTGGCGAAAATCGCTTTCTCTCCCGCATGGACCTGATTGAAGCTGCTGAAAAGGGCGACCTGGGTCTTAACAAGGGCCTTCTGCCGTACTTTCGCACCCGCTCGGAGTCGGCAAACCGTGTAAGCGCGGTGGATTTATTTGCGGACGGCACCTCCACGCCTGTCAAGTTGACCCACCAAAGCCTGGCGGCAACGGATGACAGGACTTTCACGATTAAGCGGATCGATGGAACGACGGACACCTACACCGTTAAAAAAGGAGAGCCGCTCATTCAAGGTCGGTTCCCGCTGGCTCGGCTGCGCTTGCTTGCCGACCGGGAGGCAGATGGCACTCCAAAACATCAGGAGGAAATCAAGAAATATTTCGGACTTACATGGAATCCAACGGACAAAATATTCAGCTACACCTCAGGTGATCCCGAAAGCACGACCCCTGTGAGCAGTATCAAAACCCTTGTTCAACTTGCGAAAAGTATTAATGGAGGCACTGTGCGCGAGCCGGATTTTTTTGAATGGCTGAAAGCTTCAATCGATCCCGGCTCTCTTGGACAAACGGGAGGAGACACTTACCGAGAAGTAGGTTCTGCGGCGTGGGAAGAATCGAAAGATCTCCATATCCTGCGTATCGGAGCAAATATCATCGATCAGTCGGACCCAGACAGTATCCCCACGGGTATTCGTTCAGAGTTTTCGAGCGTTGCTTCCGGTCCATTCGACTCATTTGGCAGCGAAAACCTGCCCTATCTTAACGAGGTTATCACTACAGCAAGGCGCGAAGGGACGAAGTTAGTGGGGTATTTGCAGTTCGAGCTTTGGAATCCGTATCGCTCGTTCCCCGGTCATGTGCCTGTGGGATTCGACGGGAAGCCGCTCACTAAGGTGCATGTGGGGACGCTCTCAGGAAAAGTCCTGATGGAGCCGCGTTGCTTTTTCAAGGATAGGCAGGCCCTCGACCATGGAAAGCCGAATGTCACATGGAGCAGTCAAAATAAAATGATATTGGCATCGATAGATGTGCTTTCTTCGGCTGATTTTGACTCGACTGATCTCTCCGGGATTTCGTTCCAAGTGGACCTCCTTGCGAGTCCAGGTTTCGGAGAACCTGCCATCGCGACAAACTCAGGTGCCGACATAACAAATCCACTCTCGGATCCCGATAAGTTGAATCGTCCCGTGATCCGGGCCGGTGTGCAGCCAGAGAACCTTGTGAACGCGATTCAAATAGCCACGGCACCCGCTGATCCTCCGGGAGGCTTTGGCAGTAAAAGCCTAAGTCAAATTTACCCAGAGCTAGTGAAGAGCGACGGCACGGCGGAATTAAAAGATGGGACGATACTCCCGAACACACACGACTTTTTCAAGCCGGGAAATCCCAATAGAGCTTATAATGCCGTTGCGTTTATTGCGGATGGGACGAGCGCCTATAGTGTGCCGACCAGCCCTGTTACTTTTCAGCTTGAGATCGAAACTGCCAATGGCGCGCGGTTTCCGATGAGCCGCTATAACGATCTCGCGCTGGGACGGCATACAGGTGATGATGCTCTTGGCATATCGAATAGTATATGGTGCGACATTGATAATACGGCGGAGGCAACGAAGGGAACAAATTGGGAGACTTTTGTAAGTGGCACCACAAACTGGATTAGTAAAGCGAGCGACGCAACAAACAGCTGTTTTGCAAACTGGAATGAATACGCGATCAGGAAAGGCTATTTCATGGTCGATGCTCGCACTGAACGTTTAGGCTTGGCCGAGCAAATTATTGCGTCACCCGGTGCCAGTATTTTGACGAGTGATTCCATGTGGGCTGGGAGTGCTCCGTGGGGTAGTAACTATGATATGGTTTACAGTTTGTATGGAGCTCCAGGAAAGGCAGACCAAAACCCGAATTCAGACACTCCGCTGTCCCATTGGATGCAGCTTCAATCGGCAGGTGGCCAGTATGTTGGCGTTCCTGCCGCGCTTGCACGCAATTATGCGGGGAATGACATTGCAACATACTATTATGAGGATTCCGATGGCACGGTCCGGCGGGCGGATACCGGGTGGGTCGAGCGTCAAGCCCTGCCCATGCTGCCGGTCACTGCGTATCCCGACGATTCCACGAGCTTTCCGAGCGCCCGCAATTCCCGTCCGGTTATGCTCGATCGTCCATTTCGATCTGTCGCTGAGTTGGGTTGTGTGTTCCGGGATATTCCGTGGAAGTCGCTGGACCTGTTCAGTCCGGACAGCGCGGACCGGCGGTTGCTTGATGTCTTCTCCATTGAGGATCGACCTACGATGACGGGGAAAATTAACCCAAATATTGCGACGGCAGAGACCTTGAAAGCTTTGTTGCGTGGAGCATCTCTCGATCCATCCGATCCGGACTCCGCTGAAACTGTGCCATCAGGTAAAGCGGACGCCGTGGCCGATGAGATTGAGGGATTAAACCCCTCCACGCCGAGTGAAGAAATTGTCAGTGGAGAGAAATTAGCCAGTATTCTTTCTGCTTCGGGAACGTCCAAGCCGGATGGAGGTTTTTCACCCTACAAGGCGCAGACGGAAAACTTCCTGCGTGCGCTATCTTCGACAACGGATACGCGCAGCTGGCAGCTGATGCTCGATGTGGTGGCTCAGTCCGGAAAAATCGCTTCGACGGGTGCGAGTCTTAACGATTTTGTTGTGGAAGGACAAAAGCGGTTTTTTGTCTATCTAACGTTGGATCGGATTACGGGAGAGATTGTAGATAAGCATGTGGAGCCTGTTTATGAATAGGTGTTTGGAAATGCGGAAAGCAAAATTTTGGATAGGAATTTGCGGCAGGCGTGGCGAGTCCCTTCTGCCTGTCGAAAGGGTTGCTTCGGGTAGTCGATTTTTTGGTGTGCTTATCATGCTTCTCTTGGTGCTTGATATAGTTCCGACGAATCTTGCAGCACAGGAAGAGGATGGTGTAGATCAAGGCCCCAGTACATTAAATAACCTAGCTTCCGGTGCGTACACTTTTCAGATGCTTCTTAAGCCAGGGGTTGATCTGACCGTCCATATTAAGAATATCGCCCAAAAAAAGACTCAAAAAGAGGTTTTGAATGATGGAGGAAATCCGGAAAATGCTGCCCCTGATTCCCCGCCTGTAGCTACGATTATTCAACGGGATATCCGCCCTGCACTTGTTCGTGTTGTCAGTCAGGCTGATAAAAATAAATCTGTACGTTATTATACCGGTGGGTGGTGTGCTTTTGACGATGCTCGCAAAGGGTTGAATGTTCGAAGGGTTGGCATCAATGGATTATTCTTCCCGATGGGACTATACCATTTCCCTGAATTGCTATGGGCAGAGCCCAAGACGCGCCAACCTGATCCGGAAGTGAAAGATGGTGAACCAAAAATTAAGTTATATAAAGAAGGTGATTCGACGCTGGAGGTGGATGCGGCTTCCGGACTTCCATTGCGCTATATTGATGGCGAAACGGTATGGACGTATTCCTATAAGGAAGATGCGTCTCCGATTGTTATTCCGGAAAAACTTAAAGCGGCTTTGCTTAGAGCGCTGTCCAAGCAGAAGTCATGAGACGGAGCGGCAGGGCCTTTTCTTTGGTCGAGTTATTGGTTGTGGTGGCCATTGTGTCGGTGCTGGCCGCGCTGCTGGCTCCGGCGGTGGGGGGGGCGTCTCATCGGGCGCGCTTTAATCGTGCGGTGGCTGCCGTGGCGGCGGAACTGGAGCTGGCGCGGCAGGCGGCGATTGCCGGGTCCACGTATGCATGGGTGGCATTTTACGATGATTCAGGCAATGCGTCTTCGCCGCAGTGGCGGATGGTTTCCGCACGCTCTCTTGAAGGGGCGGCGCCAACCGCAAATACAGTGGATCTTACGGCCGCGACCACTCCGTCTGCGACGCAATTGGGGCGCGTGCAAACTTTGGATGGCGTCAAACTGCAAAATTCGCCTCCTCCCAATACATCTTCCTTTCAGGATTGGCCGGATACCGGCCTAATCTCATCGGCTGCGTCTCCAGAAAATTCCAGCCTGTCGATTAAGGCAAACATTCCCGACAAGGGCGCATCGGATTTTAAATGGGCGATTGAGTTCAACCCGCTGGGGGAGGCGACGGTGCGCAAGAGTGCGGGAGCCTTTCCCGTGGATAACGTGATGCTGGTGGTGGTGCCGTCAGCAGGTAAAAATCCGAATGCGTCGGAGAACAAGCAGGCCGCGCTCATCTGGATCAATGGCTTGTCGGGTGGGGTGGAGATTTACCAGCCATGAAGCGTTTTTTTTCGGGGTCATTCGGGTTTGCTGAAAGGGTTTGCGCCAGGCGCGCAAAGGGCGCAAAGAGGTTGCGGGGCGTGCTTCGCGGCCCTGGCGTGAGACGATTCTGCCGCCGGGCTGCCTTTTCATTGGTGGAGGTGGTGATTGCCGTGGGGCTTTTTGGGTTTGTCGTTCTTGCGATTATGGGGACGATGACGATGGCCCTTAATTCGACAAAGGAAAGCGAGATGCGCCTGCGCGCCGCGCATGTCGCCACCGCCATTCTGGGAGCGGTGAAGGCCGATCCGGCGTTTGGAGCGGATGATGCGAACGAATTTCCGCTGCCGGATTTGACCGCCCTTACGGGAAGCGATGATAAAACGCGCGTGCTGATTAATAGCCAGGGCAGGAAGGTGGGTGCCGCCGGGGATGCGGCCTTCCTGTTTGCTTACAAGTTGGCGCAGGATGCGCAGATGCCAAACCTCATTTACTGCAACTTGGAAATCAGCTGGCCGCCGGAGGCGCCCCCAGGGAAGGAGATTGACTCTTATAAAGTGGCATCCTCCGTATTGTTGCCGCAATGAAGCGCGATTGTCCTGATATGAAACACCGTCGATTTCATTCGCTTCGCGGATTGCCATTTAGGGCGGCCTTTAGTTTGGTGGAGGTGCTGGTGGCCGTTGCCATTTTGGGTCTTTTGTTGACGGTATTCCTGTCCATTTCCGAGTATGCGTCGCGGGCTTGGAAGGGGAGTCAGGAGAAGATGGAGGAATTCAGCACCGCACGGGTGGTGCTGGGCCGCATGCGGGCGGATATCGAGTCCATCGTCTTCCGGGAGGATCTGCCGCTGTTTCCCAAAAATGGCACTGCAAGTGAGATCGGATTTATGACTGCGAAGCATGGTGCGATGGCTAATGCTTCGGACGTTCCGCGACTTTTGAGCTATGTGGAATACACATGGAACGGCACCACGGCGGAGCTGAATCGATCGAACCGTGCTTACAAAATCGATGAGAGTCCGCCTTTTTCGAATGCGGTTCCGGTGCCTGCTCCGGCGGGATTGAATACGAGTGTACTCGCACGCGGGATCGTCGGATACCAGCCAGCGTTTCTAAATGATGACGGGACATGGTCTCAGGAGTTTCATCCCCAACCTAGAATCAATCCCACGGATCCAGAGGATCCAGTGCATTCGATCGCATTGAGGGTGTCCCTATTGATCGTATCGAGCGATGGGCTGAAGTATCTGGACAGTCTGTCGGGCTCCGAACTGTCGACGCTTGCGGGGGCGATGAAGCTATCGGATACGGAGGCTACGGATAAGGACGAATCGCCCGTAATGAAGTGGAATGCGAAGATCGAGGGCGGGAGCTCGTCCATAGACAAAAGAATGGCCCGCACGCTTCGGGGTTTTGAGCGTTTGTTCTACTTTCAGGGCGTGCTGGGAAATGCCCCGTAGTTTTCGTGCGATGTCTTTTCTGGGCGGAATTGCCAGAACGGACAAAATGGGGAGCGGAATTATTTGCACGAGGGAAATAAAGCGGAACTTTCCCTCCGGACATTTGTTCATTGAGCTATGGCGAGAGTGTTATATTTCTGGCAGTTATGATGCGTTTTATCTTCCCTCTGGTATTCAGTCTGATTGTTTTTGGGGGTGATGTCCTGGGGGCGGCTCAGCGGCCTAATCTGGTACTAATTATCGCCGACGATCTGGGCACGCAGATTGGATGCTACGGCGATCCGACGGCCCGGACGCCGAATCTGGACCGGCTGGCAAAGGAAGGGGTGCGGTTTACCAATGCCCATGTGACGGTGGCTTCGTGCAGCCCGTCGCGGGGGACCATGTTTACCGGTCTTTATCCGCACCAGCACGGGATGTTTGGGCTTTCGCAGCAAGGCTGGTCGAAGATGCATGACGATGTGCCAAAGCTGCCAAATGCTCTCAAAGATCTCGGGTACCGCACCGGGATTATTGGGAAGACGCATTTCGAGCCTTTTGATCTTTTCAAATGGGATGTCGTGGAGACGAACGGGAAAAAAGTAGTCATGCAAAGGGACGTGCGCTGGATGAATGCGCAGGCGGCGAAATTTTTGGATGCCCAGCCAGCGGGAGAGCCGTTTTTTCTAGTGATGAGTTATGTCGATCCGCACCGGGGCGGTGGGGACGGGCGGTATGATACTGGGAAGAATGAAAAATTCCCGCGTTTGCGAATGGGGCTTCCGGAGAATCCTCCCACGCCGGAGGAAACGCAGCCGATTGCTTTTCTAGGAGTGGACAGCGCTGATGTCCGTCGCGAGGATTCCGATTTTTATTCCGCCGTGGACCGTCTGGATACAGGCGTGGGGGAGTTTTTGGATTTACTGGAAAAGCGGAATCTCGGCGGGGAGGAAACGCTTGTTATTTTTATCGGCGATCACGGTCCCGATGTGACACGGGGCAAGATGGCTGCCTATGTAACGGCGACGCATATTCCCATGTTGATTCGGTGGCCGGGTCATGATGAGGCTGGATTGACGCGTGACGAGCTGGTGTCGACGCTCGATTTGTTCCCGACCTTTCTCGCGGCTGCCGGAGCGAAAAAGCCGGTGATCGATGCACGGCAGTCTGGAGAATCGCTGCTGCCGCTGCTTGAGCCAGGCAAGGTGGATTGGCGCAAGGAGCTCTTCACGGAATTCATTACCCACGTTCCCTGGCATTTTTATCCGCGCTATACGGTGTTCGACGGAAAATACCATCTGATCCACAATATCGAGGGAGGAAAGCGCGGGAATCCGCTCGAGCCTAATAATTACTGCTACGCATGGTGGGAGGCTGAATCGCCCAAATACGAGGGCACGCCGATCCGCACGGTCTACGACCATGTGGAGAATCCGCCGGAATTCGAACTTTTCGATGTCACGACCGACCCATACGAACAGCACAATCTGGCCAACAATCCGGAGTACAAGGAGCTGGCTGCCAGCATGGCGGCACGGGTCATGGCCTGGCGCAAGGAAACCCAGGATCCCTTCCTTGATCCGGCGTTCGGCAAGGCTTTTGCCGAAAAGGTTGCGGCAATGAAAAAGGATTATGAAAACAAAAATGGTGGGAACCATTGAATCCATGAAAAGGACATTTTCGCACACGGGGACTTTTGTTCTCTTCATCCTTTGCCTGGCGGTGTCGATATTCGGCGTTTTTGCGCAGGAAAATACGGATCGCCCGAACATTCTGCTCATCTATATCGATGATCTGCGGACGGAACTCGGCGCCTACGGCGTGCCGCGTGCGCTTACGCCAAATATTGATGCGTTTGCCGGGCAGTCGCTGCTCTTCACGAACGCGTATTGCCAGTATCCGGTCTGCGGACCGTCCCGGGCCAGCGCATTGAGCGGACTTACCCCGGACCAGCTTGGCATCTACCTCAACGATGCCAAACTGCGTAACAGCCATCCGGATTTGCTCACGCTTCCACAAGCGTTTCAGCGGGCTGGCTATGAAACGGTCAGCATCGGGAAGGTCTTTGACCAACGCATCCGCGATCCGGAAAGCTGGAATGCCGAGTACCTCTACAAACAGCACGACATCTACGCTCATCCCGAAAACCAGCGCATCCATGACGAGAACTCTCGCCGGAAAGCTCAGGATGCGGAGCATCCCTGGCGCGCTGGTCCGCCGGTGGAGATCGGCCGCGAGGGGCGCGGACTTTATCAGGACGAGAAAATTTTCGCCAAGGCCGACGAGGAGCTGAAGCGGCTGGCCGACGCGAAGAAGCCGTTCTTCCTCGCCGTTGGTTTTAATAAGCCACACCTCCCATTTACCGCGCCGGAGAAATACTGGAAAATGTATGATCGCAACGCGATCCAGCTTCCCGCGTCGAGGGACGTGCCTGAGGGGTCGCCTCCCATTGCATTTTGGAACTGGCTGGAATTACGCGCCTTCCAGGGCATTCCCAAGGAGGGGCCGGTCCCGGATGACACCGCCCGGGAATTGATCCAGGGGTATCTTGCCGCCACGAGTTTTTCGGATGACCTCGCGGGACAACTGCTCACCGAACTCGACCGCCTCGGGCTGGCCGGGAACACCATTGTGATTATCCTGGGAGATAACGGATTTCATCTCGGGGAGCTCGGCCAGTGGGTGAAATACGTCAACACCGAGCTGGCGACGCATATCCCGTTTTTTCTCCGTGCGCCGGGCCTGACTCCTCGAAAGGTCGAAGGGAATTTTGAACTTCTCGATCTTTATCCGACGCTTTGCTCGCTGGCTGGTGTCGAGGCTCCCGAGGGACTGAAGGGGAGAGATCTTGCCGGAGTTTTGCGCGGCGGCGCGTCCAGCCTGCCGGTTAACACCCCTGCGCTCACTCAACTTCTTCGCCCGGGGCGAGCGATGGGTTACAGCCTGCGTTCGGGTAACTGGCGGTACACCGAGTGGCTCAACCCGAAGTCGGGTAAACTCGTTGCCGAGGAACTGTACGATTATTCCAAGAGCAACATCGAGACCGTGAATCTTGCCGGCAATCCCGAATACAAAAAAATAAAGGACGAGCTGGCCGCCCAATTGGAGAAACTCGTCGAGTCCCGCAAATAACATGGCGCACGGTTCCCTCCCTTAACTCCCAGGCTTGCGTGAATTCCCCCAAGCACCGTCAGCTCAGAAAAAGATAATGACGACGAATCAAAGCGCCTGGCGAAAAAGGCTCCTCCTTCCTGGGCTCCTCGGCGTCGCCTGTCTGCTGGCGGGAACGGCGCACTCCGTTTCGGCCGTTCCGGCCAAGCCGAACCTCGTCCTTATCGTGGCCGATGACCTCGGCTGGCGCGACATTGGATACAACGGCGCTCAGGCGAAGACGCCCAATCTGGACCGCATTAGCGCGGAGGGATTGCGGTTTGAACGTTTCTACGCCCAGCCGCTTTGCACTCCGACCCGGGCCGCCCTCATGACCGGACGCTACCCGTGGCGCTCCGGAATGGCTTCCGGAGTCATCCTTAATCATCTCCACTATGGGCTGCCTCTCGACGAGACCACCCTCGCGCAGACGCTCAAAAAAGCCGGATATGCCACCGACATGGTTGGCAAATGGCACCTCGGCCACGAGACCCCGGCCTACCTGCCGACCGAACGCGGGTTTGATTACCACTACGGGCTTTACACCGCCATCGACCACTTCACCCATATGTGGCAGGGCGGGCTCGACTGGCACCGCAATCGCAAGGCCGTGCGGGAGGAAGGTTACGCCACCGATCTTCTCGGAGACGATTGCGTGCGTCTCATCAAGGAGCACGATTTCTCGAAGACCCCACTCTTTCTTTATCACCCGATGTTCGCCGTGCATGCCTACAACCAGGCTCCCGAGAAATACACCGCGGCTTATGCGGATGTGAAGGATGAGGACCGGCGGAAGCTGCTCGGACTCTGCGCGGCGATGGACTTCCAATTCGGACGCATCATCGACGCGCTCAAGGAAGCCGGGCAGCTCGACAACACCTTCGTCTTCTTCTTTTCCGACAACGGGGGGAATCTCCACGCCGCCGCCGACAACGGCCCGTTGCGCGACGGCAAGGGCACCTATTACGAGGGCGGCGTGCGCGTACCCGCCTTCGCCTACTGGCCGGGCAAGATCGAACCCGGGAAAACCACCGAAGCCCTGGCGTATGTCGCCGATATTTACCCGACCCTCGCCGCGCTGGCCGGAGCACCGTTGCCGGACAAACCGCTCGACGGCATCGACCTTGCTCCCGTGCTCTTCAAGAATGCCACGGCTTCGGGTCGCAAGGAGATCGTCTTCATGCTCGAAGACAGCGAGCGCCAGCGCCGGGGCGCCCTCATTGAATGGCCGTGGAAGCTGCGTCGCAGCGCCAACCCGAAAGCCAGGTCTTTCACGTTCGAGCTCTACAATATCGCGGATGACCCCAGTGAAAAGAACGACGTGTCCGCGTCTCATCCCGAACTCGTCGGGCGCCTCTCCGCCCGTCTCGACGATTTGAAAAAGGACGCTCCGCCGGCGTTCTGGAAAAAGGGCGACGGCCAGGCTCCCAAGGGATGGAAGGCCCCGCCGATCATTGGACCCGATCAGGAAACGGACTGAAACAATGCGCGGGGAACCACTGGAAGCTGAAGGGCGGCTCGTCTTCGTGCGGAAATTCATTCCATGAAGAATCTTGCGCAAATAGGTTTGGCCGTTGTTCTCGGCGCGGGATTTCTCCCGAGGGCATCTTTACAAGCGGCTCCCGCAACTCTGGAGCAGGAGTTTGAGCAGCCACCGGATTCGTTCAAACCCTGGGTCTTCTACTTTTTCGAGAATGAAACGATGGATCAGCCGGGCATTACGGCGGATTTGGAGGCGCTGGCTTCGGCGGGCGTGGGCGGCCTGGTCGTTTTTTCCGAACACCGGGAAGGCATGAAGACGGGGGACGTCAAAATGTTCTCAAAGGAATACGATGCAGGGATGCGCCATCTGCTAAAGGAAGCAGAGCGGTTGGGATTGGTGGTGAGTCTGCAAAATTGCGCGGGGTCTTCGACGGCGGGTGGCCCTTGGAATGAGGTGGAACACTCGATGAAACAATTCGTCTGGAACGAAACATGGGTCACGGGCGGCGGCCCCCGGACGCTTAAGCTGCAACAGCCCTTTACCGTCGGCGGCTTTTATCGCGACATCGCGGTCATGGCCTATCCGGTCAGTTCCCGCAGCCGGTCTGCCGTCCTCCCGAAGCTGTCGGCACCACAGGCCGAGGGAGCCATCGGCGAGATGATGGATGGGGATATTCTCACATCTACTTTGTTTCGTGGAGACTCGAAGAAGGAGCGGCGCGAAATCCGCATGGAGTATGCCGAACCGGTTACCGTGGGGCGCCTGTATGTGTATGGAAATTTATTCAAATACACCAATCCGCTGAATTATGACCTGGAGGCTTCGGAGGACGGAAAGATCTGGCGGAAAATCGCGACGGCGACACAGGAAGGCAATAACGGGGTGGCGGTGGATTTTCCGGCTGTTCGCGGAAAATTTTTCCGGCTTCTGGCGTCCACGCAGGCGGGCAACTTCTGGATTGCGGAACTCGATCTGCTTCCGCCTGGTGGCGGCCCGCGATCCTATCCGCAGTTCAACGACTGGGCTGCTGCCACGGGCCGCGAGAAAGGGACGTTTGGTGATTTTCTCCCATTGCTGCTGGCGGACGACAAGCCGCTGGACCCCGCGCGCGCGGTGGATCTCACCGCCCGGATGCAGGCTGATGGCACGCTGACCTGGGATGTTCCAGACGGCGAATGGGTGGTGCTGCGCATGGGGTATACGAGCAGCGGCAAGAAGAACCATCCCGCCACCGCGGAGGGTGAGGGCTATGAGGTGGACAAGCTCGATCCGAAACTCGTCCGGCGCCATGCGGAGGAAAGTCTGCGCCATATGACAGGCGGCGATCTGGATTCGCCTGCTCTTAAAATGCTAAGTGTGGACAGTTGGGAGGCGGCGGGGCAGACGTGGACGGAGAATCTTCCCGCCGAGTTTGAGCGCCGGAATGGCTACTCCTTGCGGCCCTTTCTGCCTGCGCTGGGAGCGAGACTGGTGGGCGATGCCGATGCGACCCGCCGTTTTCTGGAGGACTTCCGGCGCACGCTGCAAGCACTGGTGGCGGAGTCTTTTTACGGTGGGATGCAGGAGGCGGCTCGGAGCAACGGTCTGGCTTTTCTGGCGGAGTCCTCGGCGACGTTCATTCCGATCCATCGTCCGCTGGACTATTTTCAATATGTGGACATCCCGATGGGGGAAGCATGGTCGCTTGGCGATTTCACATCCGACGGAAACATTAGCGGGGGGTTGCGCGACGCCGTCTCCGCCGGACATTTGCTCGGGAGTCCGATGACGGCGGTCGAGGTGTTTACCAGCAACAAAGGGAACTGGAATATGTCTCCACGGTTTTTGAAGTCATTTGGCGACAAAATCCTGGCCGCGGGCGCCAATCAACTGACGCTGCACTGTTATATTCATCAACCCAGCGGCGCCCCTGCTCCTGGTTGGACGATGAATCATTATGGCACGACGTTTAATCGGCATGTCACCTGGTGGGAGCAGGCGGAGCCGTGGTTTAAGTCGATTGCTCGCAGCCAGATTTTGCTCCGTCAGGGCCGCAGCGTCGCGGATTTTTGCCGTCTGCTCGGAGACGACGAAACGATTGTCAAATATGATGACAAAACAACCTTTTGGGATGCGCCCAGGGGTTACGCCAACGACTGGATGGGTCGGGAAAATCTCCTGCAATATCTTACCGTGGACCAGGGGGAAGTGGTCGCTGCCTCCGGCGCGGCGCGCTATCGCCTGCTCGTTCTACCGGAGCGCGATGAGATGACGCTGGAGGCCGTGCGGAAATTGCATGAGTTGGTCGAAGCGGGAGGGGTGATTCTGGGGAACCGTCCTTCCGATCGCGAAGGGCGGCGGGGAGGCGAGGCGGCGGATAAGGAATTCGCGCGATATGTCGAGGAATTGTGGGGTGCCGAACCCTGCAAGGACCGGATCGTTGGCAAGGGCCGCGTTCTTAGCGGCATGACGGTGGAGGCGGCGCTTGCCGTGCTTAATGTGAAGCCGGATTTGATCTGGACGGCATCGATTGCCGATCCAAAGGTTTACTGGCATCATCGGCATGAAGATCAGCGGGATATCTATTTCCTCGCCAATGGGAGTGACGATGCTTTGCGGGCGGCATTTTCATTTCGCATGACAGATCGTGTTCCGGAAATCTGGAATCCGGAAACCGGCGCAATCCAACGGCCCGCGGTTTTTCGTAATGTTGCCGGGCGGGTGGAGCTGCCGATGGAGCTTGCGCCTTTTGAGTCGCTCTTTGTTGTTTTCGGGCGGGATCGTTTCGAGCCGCATTTTGAAAGCGTGGAGCTGGACGGACAGCCTTTGTGGCCGCCGAACGCGCCGCCGCTGCCGGGTTTGCCCGGTGTTTGGATGCAATCCGACGGGAGCTTCGTGATGGAGGCGGCGCAGCCGGGCGAATATGGGTTTGAAGATTCGCAAAAGAAGACGGTTGCGTGCCGGGTCGCGTCGATTCCGCCGCCGCTTGCGCTCAAAGGCCCGTGGCAGGTGAGCTTCGAAGGTGCGGCGAAACCGGCGCCGCAAGTTTTCGAGCACCTCATCCCCTGGAACACGCATCCCGACCCGGCCGTGCGTTTCTTCTCCGGCACGGGCGAATACCATGCGGAATTCACGGTCGCTCCCGAAGATTTGGGAGGAGACGTGATAGCGTGGCTCGATCTGGGCGATGTGAGGGAATTGGCGGAAGTCACCCTTAACGGCGAAGCGCTCGGCATCGCTTGGATGCCGCCGTTCCGCCTCGATGTGACTCACAAACTTCGGCCCGGAAAAAACGAGATCGTGGTTCGTGCCGTTAACACCTGGGCCAATCGGCTGATCGGTGACGCCGCGCTGCCAGAGACCGAGCGGAGCACCTGGACCTCTTTCACGCATTACAAAAAGAAAAATAAACTTCCCGATTCCGGGTTGCTCGGTCCCGTGCGGATCGAGTTTGCCCGGCGGCTGCTTTTGGACGCAAAAGCGCCATAAAGGCGGCGAGGGAAGTATGCGGCGGCTCAAGCGTTTCTCCCCCATTTTACGAACCGGAGCCCCTCATGAAATATCTCCCCCTTGCTGTTTCCCTCGCCCTCTGCGCGCTGGTTAATCCTCTGACCGCAGCCACCAAACCGCCGAATTTCGTCGTCATCCTCAGCGACGACCAGGCTTATCGCGCGATCGGCTGCAACAACCCGGCAGTGAAGACGCCGAACATGGACCAGCTGGCGGCGGAAGGGATCCGTTTCGACCGTGCGTTCGTGGCCTCTCCGATCTGCGCGGCCAGCCGGGCGAGCATCTACACAGGCATGTTCCCGCAGCAGCATGGCACGGTCGGATTATCCAGGAACGGCTTCATCAAGAACGTGGTCGAGGAAAAACGCTTTATCACGTTACCCGCCGTCCTCGAAAAAGCCGGTTACCACACCGCGCTCTATGGGAAATCGCATCTGGGCGAGCCGACCACCTTCGGTTTCACCGAAGGCCGCGAGATCAAGGATCTGAATGATGATGAGACCTTTGCCGAGGCCGGGAATTTCCTGCAGCGTGCGGCGAAGTCGGGATGCCCGTTTTTGCTCTGGCTTACCCCCCGCAATCCGCATCTCCCGTTCACGGCACCGCAACGCTTCAAGGACATCTACAAGGACGCCGACATCCAGCTCGATCCCAACTGGCTCGAATCCCCCCCGATGCAGAGCTTCTTCAACCAGGGGAGGGCGGGGGACGGGATTTCCTTCCGCGACAGCAAGCATCTCGTTTTTCCGGGAGCTCCCGCGGGAGCTACCGGCGGCCCGCCGCGGACGGAGACGCAGATGAGGGAGGTCATTAAGGCCTACTACGGAGACGTGAGTTGCCTGGACGAACAGATTGGTCATCTGATCGAACAGCTCAAATCCGACGGACTCTACGAGAACACAATTATTATCTACTTCTCCGACAACGGCTACTTTCTCGGCAATCACGGCCTGGGAAACAAGATCACCATGCATGAGGAGTCGGTGCGCGTGCCGATGTTCATCCATTCGCCGCTCCTGCCCGTCAAACAGGCCAGGAGCGATGCGTTGGTATCGTCGCTCGATGTCTATCCGACCATTCTCGATCTGGCCGGGGTCACGCCACCGCCGCAACTCATGGGCAAGTCGCTCCGTCCCCTGCTCGCCGCGCCGACTGCCAGGGTGCATGATTATGTCGTGAGTGAATGTGTGGGATTGCCCGAGAATCGTCTTGGCGTCGGCCACCGCATGGTGCGCACGGACCGTTACAAATACATTTTGTCCAGCTCGGACGAGGAGGCGTTTTTCGATTTGCGGAAGGATCCTTACGAGCTGAAGAACCGGGTCGACGACCCCGAGCTGAAGAGCGAAATCGAGCGGCATCGCACGATGCTTCACGATTGGATGAGCCGCGTCGGCGAAAAGCGGCTGAAAGTCGCTGAGACAAATGAACCCGCTGCGCAGGAGAAGGCAATTCCGTCCGAGTGAGCCGTTGACAAGGAATGCGGGCGGTGGGATTTACGTGGGAAGTTCCCCGGGCTGAGATTTTTTACGAAGCCCTTCCGCCCTTTTAATCATGACACAGAAAACACGATTTCTCTTAACCTGCGTCTTGCCTGCCGCTCTTTGCGGACTGGTGCCGGTGGCATCCGCATTTTCCGAAAATGACGGCCTGGTGGAGGGGTTTAAAAATCCTCCCGCATCCGCCAGGCCCCACACCTGGTGGCATTGGATGAATGGCAATATTACCAAGGCGGGCATCACGGCCGACCTCGAAGCGATGGCGCGGGTGGGCATCGGCGGCGCGCAGATTTTCAACGCTTCCGAAGGCATCCCGGAAGGGCCGGTGCGGTTCAATAGCCCCGAATGGCGCGATATGGTGAAGCACGCCGCGCAGGAGGCCGATCGGCTGGGGCTCGAACTCTGCATTCATAATTGCGCCGGTTGGTCGTCGAGTGGCGGCCCGTGGAATACACCGGAGCACGGCATGCAGGTCGTCACCACCAGCGAGCAGCGGGTGCAGGGCCCCTGCCATTTCGAAGCGACCTTGCCGCAGCCGCCAACCAATCTCAATTGTTACCGAGAAATCGGAGTGCTGGCGTTTCGCACGCTGCCGGGTGAGACGATACGGATGCAGGACCGCATGCCGCAGGTCACGACGAGCGCTCCGGGTGAGGATGGCGGCAAGGCGCTCGACGGCAAAAAAGAAACCTGCCTTGCGCTGCCGCGTCCGCGGGCGGGCAAACCACAGTTCATCCAACTGGAATTTGCCGATCCATTTACGGCGCGTTTGCTTTCCATCCTGCCGGGTCCCGGAATGATGGGGTGCTCCGGCCAGCTTGAAGTCTCGGATGACGGGAAGTCCTTTCGTGCGGTCGATACGTTCTCCATTCCGCGTCTTGCGAAGGAGCAGAAGTTCATCTTCGAGCCGGTTACGGCGCGGTTCTATCGCGTGCTTTTCTTCAGCGCGGATTCCAAAACCAAGCAGATCGCCATTGCCGGGCTGGACCTCTCCCCGCGTTCCGGGATTGAGGACCTCTCCGCCAAGACCTTCGTGGAGCGGGGAAGAGATGTGAAATCCGAACCCGACTCTCCGGCATCGGTTGAATGCCTGTCACGCGAAGGGATTGTGAACCTGAGCGATCATGTGACGGGCGGCAGGATTGTCTGGGATGTGCCGGAAGGCGACTGGACGATTTTGCGGTTGGGTTACACGCCCAATGGCCAGCTCAACCATCCCGCGCCCAAGGAGGGTACGGGACTGGAGTGCGACAAATTGAGCAAGGAGGCCGTCGAGGCCCACTGGGCGGGTATGATGGGTCCGCTCATCGAGGAGCTCGGGCCGCTTGCCGGCAAGTCGCTTAACAATGTGCTCATCGACAGCTACGAAGTTGGCACCCAGAATTGGACGCCGAAGTTCCGCGAGGAGTTTCGGAAGCGCCGCGGCTACGACCTTATGCCGTATTTGCCCGCGCTCACCGGGCGCATCGTCGAGAGCCCGGAAGTCACCGATCGCTTTTTGTGGGATTTTCGGCGCACCATTGCCGATCTTTTTGCCGAGAATTACTCCGGGACCTTTGCCGAGCTGGCTCACAAAAACGGCATGCTTTATTCGCTCGAGCCTTATGGGAACTGCCCCAGCGACAACCTGCAATACGGCGCCTTCGCCGACATTCCAATGGGTGAGTTCTGGCCCAGCGGCAGCGCGTCATTCAGCGCGAAACTGGCCGCATCCACCGCCCATGTGCATGGCCGGAAAATCGTCGGCGCGGAATCCTTCACCGCCCGTCCAGAGGACGGCAAGTGGCTCAAGGACCCCTTCTCCCTCAAGGCGCAGGGCGACCTCATGTGGTGCTCCGGAGTGAACCGTTTCATCTTCCACCGCTACGCCCACCAGCCGTGGACGGATCCCACCCGCTATCCCGGCATGACGATGGGGCAGTGGGGCACGCATTTCGAACGCACCACCACTTGGTGGAACCAGAGCACGGCCTGGCTGAGCTACCTCACGCGCTGCCAGTATTTGTTGCAGCAGGGGTTGTTCGTGGCGGACGTTTGCTTTTTTGTCGGCGAGGGTGCGCCGAATTCCATGCCCACCAGCTCGCTGCCCGTGGGATATGATTTTGACGGATGCGATATGGGCGCCCTCATGCGCATGACCGTCAAAGACGGACGCCTCACGCTGCCCGACGGCATGAGCTACCGCATGCTGGTGCTGCCGGACGATACCCGGATGACGCCGGCGACGCTCCGGAAGCTCAAGGAACTCGCCGACGCCGGAGCGACCATCGTCGGTCCGAAACCCACCCGTTCGCTCGGGCTTGCCGGTTATCCCCTGTGCGACGAAGAGGTGCGGAAACTGGCGGCCGGGACCAAAATTATAACCGATGAAACTCCGGAGAAACTCCTCGGCGCATTAAACATTCCGCCGGATTTTGAGGCGATCCCGTCCGCCAACGGTGCCAGCCCCGAGGTTCGGCCCGTGTATATTCATCGCGTCGTGGGCGATGCGGATATCTATTTTGTCTCGAATCAGGAGATGCGCAGCGTGGAGGCCGAATGCACGTTCCGGGTCCACGGCAAGGCACCCGAGCTCTGGTGCCCCGATACCGGCCGCATCGAGCCCGCGCCCATCTGGCGCGAGGAAAACGGCCGCACCGTCGTGCCCCTGAGTTTCGATCCCGCGGGATCGATCTTCGTCGTTTTCCGCAAGCCCGCGGACGCCGGCCATGCCGTTTCCGCGCAATTCACCGTCACCAGCTCGTCGGTGCAGCCCGCGCCGACTCCGGAGGGGTTGGAGATCATCGAGGCGAAATATGGCGTGTTCGATTCTCCAGAGACGGACAACATTGACGTTACCGCAGCCGTCCGGCGGCTGGTCGAGGGCGGTTCATTAAGCATCCGTTCCGGTAATTATCTGGCAGGCGATCCCGCGGCAGGCCTGCCAAAGGAGCTTCGTATTGAATACCGGCTCCCCGGCGCGGAGCCGAAGAAGGTTCGCGCACCCGAGGGTGCCGGGATCGATCTGCCGAAAGACGCACGGATTCTCCGGGCGGCCTATGGCATTTTTGACACGGAAGAATCGAGGGAAAACACGACGCTTGATGTCACTGCGCAGGTCGCCGCGCTCGTCAAAAATGGGTGCCTGACTGTAAAGGTCGGCAACCAGCTCGCCGGACGAGACCCGGCGCCGAGGGTCGAAAAGGAATTGCTCGTGAAATATCGATACTGCGGCTTCGAGAAAACCGCCTTCGTGGAGGAAAACGAAGTGCTCGAATTGCCCGAAGGCGGGTTTCAGCTCGAGTTGCGGCCTTATGCGCTGAGCGCGGACGCGGACGGGTGCATGATCCTTCACGCCTCACAGCCCGGAGTGGTCGAGGCAAAAACCGCCTCCGGCAAGATATTGAAGGCGGAAGTGGCTGAAGTATCCGCCCCGGTCGAGATCGTCGGACCGTGGGAGCTGGATTTCCCGCCCGACTGGGGCGCGCCCGCACGGGTGAGTCTGCCGAAGCTCATCTCCTGGACCGAGCACCCCGACAGCGGAGTGAAGTATTTTTCCGGCACAGCTACATACGGCAAGGACCTCGAGGTCCCGAAGGCGCTATTGAGCAAAGGCCGCTCGCTCTGGCTGGATCTGGGGATGGTGAAAAACATCGCCGAAGTCTCCGTGAACGGAAAATCGTTGGGCATCCTGTGGAAGCCACCGTTTTGTGTGAATGTCACCGATGCGCTCGTGTCTGGGGCCAACCGGCTCGAAATCAAGGTCACCAACCTCTGGCCGAACCGATTGATCGGCGACGAACAACTACCGCCGGACTGCGAGTGGAACCCCAATCGTGCGATCAAGGCCTGGCCGAAATGGCTGCTCGAAGGCAAGCCGAGTCCCACGGGGCGGCTGACCTTCACCACGTGGCACCACTGGAAGAAGGGCGATCAGCCTCTGCCCTCCGGCCTGCTCGGCCCGGTAAGAATCTGTTCCGAAGTGGCGGTGCCAGTGAAATAAGCGACTGCGCTGGCGAATAATCCCGCCTGGAAGCCGCTGCCATTCCCCTGGAACTCAGCCGCCGTTCCGGGAAAGGGCGGTGAAGAGATCCAGTGCGGTTTTTGTCATGCTGTATTCGCCGGAAGGTGGCTTTTCGGGAAGAGAATGCTGGGGGTGGGGGAACCAGCTCATTACGATAAAATGATCGGGCTGGTGCCCGCGGTAATGGGCGGGAATTTCGAGCACGTTTTTGTAAAATGCCTCGTCGGAGGATCGCCCGCCCGTCGCGCTCGTGCAAATGAATCCAAAGGGGATTTTTAATTCGTCCCGGACAAATGCCTCCACTTCGAAGACCTTGTCCCAGGTAATGGTTTTTGCTTCGGTGGCTATTTCCTCCGGACAGTCAAGGTGGATGAAATCGAGCGAAGTCCCGTTTTCGGAAAGACGCCGGGCGAGTTCGTGGTAGGGTGCCACATAGTCGCGTCCCTTGGTGGGTGTGGCATCAATGAGTCCTGCCTGTACTCCGGGATATAGCTTTTTGAGAGCGATGATCTCATCAGCGGCCTGGTTGATTCGCTCCGCGACAAGGCGGCCGCCATCCTTCTTGTAGTCGTCGGCGCGTATTTTCGAAATTGTGCTTTGAAGCGCAATGTAGCCAATGTCCGCGCCGCAGCGCTTTAAGAGTGGGAGGGTCTTTTGATGAGGCCCTGGATTATCAATGGCGAGGACAATGTCGTCGTCCTTCAGCACTTTTACAAAGTGATCTTTGATAAAGCCTTCGCCGTATTTTTCGATGACGGCCGCGAGCGTGTTGCCGCGGATGTAGTAGACGTCGATTTGGGAGCGGAGTTCTTTCCACGAATCCGGCTCGGTAAACATCCGCTCGAAATCATCGGGGAGCCCTGCGGCGATGCCGCCGTTATTGTCTTCGTACCAAAAGAGAGGTTTGGCGGGAAGGGGTGCCTGCACGGCAAGGAAAATCGCCGCCGCGCCGCAGAGGGCTTTTTTGAGCATGGGTTATTGCGCCGTTGGGCTGGATGCGGGGAAGGTGACGCGGCGAAGCAGGGTGGTGCCTTCGGGGACGAGGGTGACGTCCTCGGACTTGCCGGCACTGTTGAACATTTGGCCCCGCAGGCCGATGGGGGATTGTTCCCAGGGCTTGAGCGGATCGCTGTTTTCCATCGGCACGAGCTGGAACGTGGCTGCCTTGTCGATGCGGTAGTCCCAGCCCGTTTTCTCGGTGGGGACGACGTTGTATTCCTTGAAGCCGCTGTCCTTGCCTTTGAGTTCGAATTTAAAGTCCGTCTGGACCAGCTTGTCGGGGAATTTCAGGCCGAAGACCAAGGGGCCGCGCTGGTAGTAAAATTGGTCGTCGTTGGTTTGGCGCAGTTGCACTTCGAAGTCGAAGTGCAGGGCGACTTGATCGCCGGGCTTCCAGACTTTGGTGACTTCGATTTGACCGGGTGTTTTGGTGATTTTTGCATCGGTGCCAGCCTCGATGGAGGCGTTGGCGGCTGAGTCGGGAATCCGGAAGATGAGGGTGAATTCGGTGTCTTTGGCCGGGGTGATCGTGAAGTTGACGGAATCCTCGAAGGGATAGGTGGTGGTTTCCTCGATGGCGACTTTTGTTCCGGCGACCTCGGTGTTGACTTTGCAGGGGCCGTAGAGGCTGGCGACGAGGGCCGAGGCGTCGGCGGTGCGGTACCACATGCCGTCCACGTAGTAGGGGAGGAGGCGCGTGGCGTTGAGCGTGCAGCAGGCTGCCGCCTTGTGGGAGGGCGAGAAGAGAAGGCGTCCACCGTGTTTGTTTTTCGCGTCGGTCGTGAGCCGGTTGTCGCAGGAGAGGTAGGCGGTTGCGCGGTTGGTGGTTTGGAAGCGGGCGCCCTGGGCGCCGTTGAGGCTGACGAGTTCCGTCCAATTTGCCGCGGTGAGGTCGCCGCTGTAGGCGAGGATCTGGTTCATTGCGATTACGCCTTCGGTGAAGGAGCAGTATTCGCCGAAGGTGGTGCCGGTGCCTTTGCGGCCTTTAACGTTTTCGTCACCGACGATTTGCCCGCCCGGGGTGGTGTGCCAGGAGAGCTTCATGCGGGCATTGGCTGCGGCGGTTTTATATTTTTCCTCGCCGGTCAGGGAGGCGAGGATTTGTGGCAGGGCCAGGGATTCCATGATGTGGGGGGTATGCACCTCCCAGGGCTTGTCTTTATTGGCCTCCGACAACATATCCATGCTGATGTCGGTGTTGGGCAGGCTGTTGGAAAAGTCGGTGAAGAGCCAGATTTCGCCATCGCGATAGATGGGGTTGCCCGTCAGGCGATAGAGTTGCTCGAGCGTGTCGGAGAATGCAATGCCGTGCGGGGCGCCGCCCTGGGTGGGGTTGCCGCCGCGTTTGAAGTAGGAAAGGCCTTTGTCCTTGTATGCGGAGAGGGTGAGTTGGACGGCTTTTTCAACGGAGGCGAGCACCTTCTTGTCGCCGGTGAATTCGTAGTAGGCGAGCATGGCCTGAAAGATGCGACTCTGGGTCCAGAGTTCGGCTTCCTGATAGCCGTTGGTATACGATTTCAAGCGGGTTTCCTTGGAGTAGATGCCGATGTAGCCGTCGGAATCCTGCGCGGCGACAATGGCGTCGATTTTCTTGCTCGCTTTGTCGATGTATTCCTTGTCTCCGGTCAGGAAAGCCATGCGTACCAGGCCATCCATCCAGTAGCCTTCGTGTTCGCCGGCCCACCAGGAGGATTCGGGCTGCCGGTCTCCGGGCACTTTCGTTCCCGGAGTGCGTGCCTTGTCCACGAAAAGGTTGCGGCTGACATTGCCGGAGAGGGTGTCGTAATGACCGGCGATGCCGTCGCGGAGGTCGGAGAGCAGTTGGGCTTTGATCCAGCCTTCGGGCATGACGGCTCCAGCCCGCAAGGGTTGATATACCGGCACGGAAGGTGGGGCGCCAATGGCGGGAGGATTTGAAACAAGCAGAGCGGCCAAAATGACGCCGGGAAGCAGAAGACATGAGGGAGTGTGCATGGTTTGCAAGGTGGGAAAGGGCAGATAGTCTGGGAGGGGGGTGAATTTTTTGCAAATAATTAAGGAATGGAAGGCATCTTTGTCCGAAACACGCCTTGCCGCTTTCTTTCCGTAATGTAGATTGGCAATTTCCTTTTCGGCTCATGCCGTCTCATCCTCATGAAAGCAGTTAAATCCCTCATCCTCCTTGCACTATCCGCACTGCCGCTGGCCGTTCACGCCGCCGATGCGCAGGAGCCTGTTACGAAGAAGCCCAACATCGTCTTTATTTTCTCGGACGACCATTCCCTGCAGACCATCGGGGCCTACGGGGCACGGCTCTCGGAGTTTTGCAAAGAAAACAACATCACGCCAAATATCGACAAGCTGGCGGATGAGGGCGGTCTGTTTTTGAACAGTTTTTGTGGCAATTCGATTTGTTCGCCCAGCCGTGCGACCGTGATGACCGGATTGCACAGCCATGCGAACGGGGTGATGACGATTCCCGGCCAGCTTCCGATTTCCAAGGATATGTGGACTTATCCGCAGGGTCTGCGGGACGCCGGTTACCAGAGTTACCTGGTAGGGAAGTGGCACCTCGACAAAAGCAAGCCCACCTTTGACAGCTGGCTCATTCTTCCGGGCCAGGGGGAATATTTTGACCCCAACTTCAGGAGCTCGGACGGGAAAGTGGTGCAGACCAAGGGCTATGTGAGCGACATTATCGCCGATAACGCGATCGACTGGCTGAAAAAACGCGATCCTTCGAAGCCCTTCTTCCTGGCTGTTCATAA
>Ga0351889_10026_pt3 | contig 27389 bp, 30 predicted proteins | sample TotcelFGM3001M14_FD_206767 | JGI IMG/M metagenome (GOLD analysis project Ga0351889, IMG submission 206767) | Enriched cells from coal bed in the Powder River Basin, Montana, United States - Total cells FGM rep3 HSBNCT.FGM.300.1.M14 ...
GAAGCGCTTCGCGCTTCGACCCTCCCCCTCAAGGGGAGGGTGTTAGATGCGAGGCGCCTCATGACAGATCGTCACCAACTGACCCCGGCCGATATTCTCCCCTGGGCGGAATACGCCAAGGACCGTGCCGAACATCGCAAGCGCCTCACCGCGATCAAGCGCAACCGCCGGGTCGAGGTCGGACCTTACGTCACCTTCTACTTCGAGAATTTCGACACGATGTGGATACAGGTGCAGGAGATGCTGCACATCGAAAAAGGCGGCGCGGCGCAGCTCGCCGATGAGCTTGCGGCCTATAATCCGCTTGTGCCCAAAGGCAAGGAACTCGTCGCGACATTCATGATCGAGATCGACGACGCGCTGCGGCGGGCGCGCGTATTGTCGCAACTCGGCGGCGTGGAGGAGACGGCCTCCATCGAAGTCGGCGGCGAGCGCGTCGTCGGCAAGGCCGAGCAGGATCAGGATCGCACCACGTCTGAAGGCAAGGCGAGCAGCGTGCAATTCGTGCACTTTCCCTTTACGCAGGCGCAGATTGCGGCGTTCAGGGAGCCGAACACACGCGTGATTTTGGGCCTGTCGCATCCCAACTACAGCCATATGGCCGTCTTGTCGGAAGCGACGCGCGCATCGCTGGCGGGGGATTTCGGCTGAGCCGCTAAAGCCGGTCAACGCGCGTTTGCGCCGACGCGAGCGTCGGACGAAATGCGCGGAGAACGACTTTCTAAAAGCCGGGCGACAATCTTCGTTTGTCCCTGCGAGATGGATCGAGCGAAAAGGATCGTTCGAGAACGTCGTAATTATATTCCGAGACAACGATCCAAGCCTGTTTGTGCTCTTTCAGTCCGAGTCGGCGAATTTCGAGCGGCGGTATTTCAACGACCTCCTGGTCGTCGCGCGGCGGCGTTCCGGTGATCGCGAGCAACGCAAGATGGGTGAGCGTATCCGGGCCTTTCGCTGCAACGGCGACGCAGACGGGGCGCTCCTTGCGGCCGTCCGTTTCTCCGCGATCACGTTTCCAGAGCCAAAGATAGGGATAAGCCGAGACAATATCGCCGGTGGAAAGTTTCGGCGCGTCAGCCAATCTACTGATCCAAAACGCGGTCGATTTCCTTGGCCAGCAGATCGGCGAGAGCGGGCGGCGTTTCTCCGGCGCCAAAAACATGTTGCACGTCGGCGCCCGCGCGCAGGCGGTTGAAGTCTTCGATCGACATCATGACGAAACGATCCTTCCGATGCTCGGTGATGACAACCGGCTCGCGCGCTGCGACGGCTTTGACGTCGCCGAGATTTTTATCGAGGTCTACGGTGGTGAAGCGGCGCATGGCTGATTTTCCAAAAAATCCATTATATATAGATATATTGGTTATTCAAAAGAACGTTGGCCGTGCCCGCGCTTGTCGCGGGGCATCCACGCGACGAGGCCGCGCATGTTTTCGTGGATGGCCGGGACAAGCCGGGCCTTGACTGCGGTCGAAAGAGCAACGGGATTGCAGGCGGCGGCGCTTGTCGGTAAGTCGAATGCCTGACTTTTCTTCCTGACCCGAGCTAGCCTTGACCATTCCCACCACTCGCGACCCAGTCTCGCGGCGGCGGACGTTTGCGATCATCTCGCATCCCGACGCCGGCAAGACGACGCTCACCGAAAAGCTGCTGCTGTTCGGCGGCGCGATTCAGCTTGCCGGCGCCGTCAAGGCCAAGCGTAACGCCCAGCAGACGCGCTCCGACTGGATGAGCATCGAGCGCGAGCGCGGAATCTCCGTCGTCACCTCGGTCATGACCTTCGAATACGGTGGTTGCGTCTTCAATTTGCTCGATACGCCGGGCCACGAGGACTTTTCGGAAGACACCTATCGCACGCTCTCCGCCGTCGACGCGGCGGTGATGGTGATCGACGCCGCCAAGGGCATCGAGGCGCGCACGCGCAAGCTCTTTGAAGTCTGCCGCCTGCGCGACATTCCGATCGTCACCTTCATCAACAAGCTCGACCGCGAGGCGCGCGATCCTTTCGATCTACTCGACGAAATCGAGAAGACTCTCGCGCTCGACGCGACGCCGATCACCTGGCCGATCGGTTCGGGCAGAAGCTTTGCCGGCACCTACCGCTTCGCGACGAAAACGGTTCGGCGGATCGACGAGGACGCCGAACCGTTGCAAACGACCGGGCTCGATGATCCGCTCTTCGACACGCTTTTGCCGATCGGCGCGGATGCATGGCGTGAGGAGGCGATGCTTGCCGAAGAAGGCAACAAGCCTTTCGATCTTGCGGCTTTCCGCGAGGGCCATTTGACGCCCGTCTTCTTCGGCAGCGCGCTGCGCAACTTCGGCGTTCGCGATCTGATCGACGCCATGGCCGAGTATGCGCCGAGCCCGCGCGCGCAGGAGGCGGACAAGCGTCTGGTGGAGGCGAAGGAGCCGAAGATGACTGGCTTCGTCTTCAAGATCCAAGCGAATATGGACCCGAACCATCGCGATCGCATCGCCTTCATGCGCGTCTGCTCGGGCCGGCTCACGCGCGGCATGAAGGCGAAACTCATTCGCACAGGCAAGAATATTCCGATCAACGCCCCGCAATTCTTCTTTGCGCGCGACCGCTCGATCGCCGACGAAGCATACGCCGGCGACGTTGTGGGCCTGCCCAATCACGGACAACTGCGCATTGGCGACACGCTGACTGAGGGCGAGGAGATCGTCTTTCGCGGCGTGCCGAGCTTCGCGCCGGAAATTCTGCGCCGCATTCTCATCGGTGACGCCATGAAGGCGAAGAAGCTGCGTGAAGCCTTGCAGCAGCTTGCGGAAGAGGGCGTCGTGCAGGTCTTCACGCCGCATGACGGCTCCGGCTCGATCGTCGGCGTCGTCGGCGCGCTGCAGCTCGATGTGCTGGCGACGCGGCTCCAGGGGGAATATGGATTGCAGACGCGCTATGAGCAGTCGCGCTTCGCCATCTGCCGCTGGATCGCGTCTGACGACCCAGCGAAGCTGAAAAGCTTCATCGATGCGAACGGCTCCAGCATCGCCGACGATCTCGACGGGTCGCCGGTGTTCATGAGTTCGTCGGCGTTCCAGCTCAACTATGACGCCGAACGGAATCCGGCGATCACATTCTCGGATGTGAAGGACTATCAGAAGCGAGCGGCGTAGGCCGCCGACAGCGGCGAAGAAAAACCGCTCACCTGCAGTAATCGATCGCGAAGACGTCGTTGGTGAAGGCGCCTGAATAAAGGATCTGCCTCGGAAGCGAAGTGATCAGCGTAATGTGCGCGTTCAGCAGCTTGCCATAGGCCTGAATGATGTATCCCCCGTTCTCTCTTGCAACCTCTTCGACGGCGTATGCGTCGGTTCGTCCATCGTCCACTATCGCGAGCGTCGAACTGATCGGGGAATAGGCGACCGTATAGGGGGCTGCATAGAGATTGTCGCTATGGCGGCAGAGCAGCGTCAAAGGCTTCGCTTGCGCCGAATTTGCAAAAACCGAGGCGGTCGCAACCGCTAACAACGCCGCTGCAATGTTCACTTTCATCACCCATGTGTTGCTTGGGGTGAGTTGAAACATGCCTTGTTTGCGCGACGACGACAAGAACGCGGCGCCCGGGCGGCGCAAAGGGCTAGGCGCCCTTGATCAGCGCCAAGAACGCCCCGACGAGCGCCACGGTCGCGGCGAGAATGAGGACGTTTGCGGAGAACTCCAGGGCCTTTTGGGTCTCGATCAGGACCGCGGAGAAATAATTGCTGTGCAGCAGAGCTGTCATGTTTGTTCCCTAAGACGCACCGCGGACGGGAGCGATTGGTCAGGTTTAGACTCCGGCGAGTCCACGAAGACTTAAGCCCGCCAGCGTGTCGACGAGCCGCTCGAGCGCGTCTTCGTCGAATTTGAGCGAGAAGGGCGGCTGCGCCAGCCGCTCCGCGTCTCGCACGAAGAACATCGGCTGCTGGGCGAGCCACAGCATCGCGAATGTGACGGTCTCCGCAGAGGCGTCTTGCGGCAGGAATCGCCGTACGACCCGTTCCGCCAAACGAAAGATGCGCGGCGGCGACGCCACGATGAAGGCGCTGAAGACTTCGCTCGGCTGCACGCTTTCCCAGGCGAAGATGCGCAGAAAGAGGCTGACGCGATCGCGCTTGACGAGCGGCAGCAGAAACTGACGCAGATAGCGCCGGAGCGCGTCCTCGGGCGAAAGCGCATCGAGCTCTTCGGGGTCCAAGAACGCATTCTCTTCGAAGGCCCGCGTCGCGGCGATCAGCACTTCGCGATAAAGTCCGTCCTTGCCGCCGAAGTGGTAATTGACGGCCGCCTGGTTGGCCATCGCCCTTTGGGTGATGAGCCGCACCGAGCCGCCGTCATACCCATATTCCGCGAAGACCGACGTCGCCGCTTTGATGAGCGCAGCGCGCGTCGTCTCAGTCGAGCGAGACGCGACGCGCGCCTGATCCAGATTACTCAAGGCATCATCCTCAAAAAGGATATAGGTTGACGAGGCTAGTCACAGCGCCGCCGAGCGACGTCGCGCTATTCCACGCCTTGCGGCCGAGCGGAGCCAATTTGGATGAAAGCCCTATCGGATCGAGCTTGGCCAACAGGCTCCGTTCCTGGTGCTCCGCTTTCTCGTCCATTGTCTGGGGAGAGGCGGGCGGCTCGGCGATGGTGGTCGGGGGCGCCGGCGGCGTCGACTCGACAGGGTTTCTCTTTTCCGGAGACGGCTTGCGCAGGGCGACGACTTTCATCGGCCTGACAGGGATCGTCTCCGTCTTTTCAGCGGCGGCTTCGGTCGACCAATCCGAGATGCGCACCTGCGGATAGACGGCGAACAGCGCCGGAGCCGGCGAAGCGTTTTTCAACTTCAAGGATGGGCGCTCCGTCTCCGCGGAAGCGATCCGGTCGATGATTTTGCCGCTCACCGGGTCGGTCGTGAACGCGATTTCCTTCAGCGCTTCGCCATTCTTCCATTGTGGCGGCAGGAAAGCGATGAGCCAGGTCGCGACGAAGCAGACCGCAGCATCGATGAGCAGCCTGCGCGACTTGGCGCTAAGCGCGGCAAATTTTGTTTCCAGATGATCGCTCATGACGAACCTCCGTTTAAAACGACTGATTGAAATTCAAACGCTCGTTTGAAGCGAAAATATGGCGATGCGGCGACGCGTTATTTCTGGCGATTTGGGCGAGGGCAACATGCGTCATTTTGGCGCTCGAGAAAACAAAGACGCAGGCGCGCGAAGCGTTGCCCGGCCCACCTACAGCCCCCACAACAAAACTGGGCTGACGAAGCACGCGCGAGACTTGGCGTGGGCTTAGACCCGCGACGACGGCCGCTCTTCCCGTCGCGGCTTCGCCGTGATAAGCGACGCGTCTCACGATGCGCGTCCTAGGGACCGGCTTCGCCGATTAAGACCGGGAGCCGGTTTTTGTTTTCGTTCAGCGCCGTTAGGCATAGAGGTCCATTCCAATGAGCCAATCCGGTTTCTTCACCGCCTCCCTCAGCGCTTCCGATCCGGAAATCGCGAAGGCGATCGAACTCGAACTCGGCCGCCAGAGGCACGAGATCGAACTGATCGCCTCGGAGAACATTGTCTCCAAGGCGGTGCTGGAGGCCCAGGGCTCGGTTCTCACCAACAAGTATGCCGAGGGCTACCCCGGCAAGCGCTATTACGGCGGCTGCCAATTTGTCGACATCGCCGAGACTCTCGCGATCGACCGCGCCAAGAAGCTGTTTGACTGCGGTTTCGCCAATGTGCAGCCCAACTCCGGCTCGCAGGCCAATCAGGCGGTGTTCCTCGCGCTTCTTCAGCCGGGCGACGTCTTCATGGGGCTGGATCTCGCCGCCGGCGGTCATCTGACGCATGGGTCGCCGGTCAATGTCTCCGGCCGCTGGTTCAAGCCGGTGAGCTATACGGTGCGCAAGGACGATCAGCGCATCGACATGGAGCAGGTCGCCGCGCTCGCCATGGAGCATAAGCCGAAGCTCATCATCGCGGGCGGCTCTGGCTATTCCCGCATCTGGGACTTCGAAGGCTTCCGCAAGATCGCCGACAGCGTCGGCGCCTATTTCATGGTGGACATGGCGCATTTCGCCGGTCTGGTCGCCGCGGGACTTCATCCGTCGCCGCTGCCGCATGCGCATGTCGTCACCACCACCACGCATAAGACGCTGCGCGGTCCGCGCGGCGGCATGGTGCTGACGAACGATGAGGCCATCGCCAAGAAAATCAACTCGGCGGTCTTCCCGGGCCTGCAGGGCGGTCCGCTGATGCATGTCATCGCCGGAAAGGCCGTGGCGTTCGGCGAGGCGCTGACCCCGCAGTTCAAGACCTATCAGCAGCAGGTCAAGGACAATGCGCAAATGCTCGCGCAGACGCTCGTCGACGCGGGCCTTGCGATCGTGTCGGGCGGCACCGACAACCATCTGATGCTCGTCGATCTGCGCCCCAAGAAGCTCACCGGCAAGGCGGCCGAGGCCGCGCTTGGCCGCGCGCATATCACCTGCAACAAGAACGGCATTCCCTTCGATCCGGAAAAGCCCTTCGTCACCTCCGGCATTCGTCTCGGCTCGCCGGCGGCGACGTCGCGCGGTTTCGCCCAGAACGAGTTCAAAGGGGTCGGGCAGATGATCGTCGAGGTGCTCGACGGCCTCTCCTCGAAGGGCGAAGAAGGCAACGCCGCAACGGAAGCCGCAGTGAAGGAAAAGGTTCACACGCTGACCGCGAAGTTCCCGATTTATTGAGCGGGGTGTCCCACCTTCTCCCGCTTGCGGGAGAAGGCGCCACGTCGAAGGCGCGACGGATGAGAATTCTCTCCGTCGCATGGACTGTGATAGCCCTCACCCGACCCCGCTTCGCGGGGCCACCCTCTCCCGCATGCGGGAGAGGGGAAAGGCGCCCCACATGCGCTGTCCCTATTGCGGCTCCGTCGACACGCAGGTGAAGGACTCCCGTCCTGCGGAGGATTCATCCTGCATAAGGCGGCGCCGCGTCTGTCCGACTTGCGGCGGCCGCTTCACGACCTTTGAGCGCGTGCAGCTGCGCGAAATCATCGTCGTGAAAAAGTCGGGTCGCCGTGCGCCATTCAATCGCGACAAGCTGACGCGCTCGGTTGAAATCGCCTTGCGCAAGCGTCCGGTCGAGGCGGACCGCGTTGAGCAGATGATTTCCGGAATCGTTCGTCAGCTCGAAAGCCTCGGCGAAGTCGAGGTGGAAAGTCAGCGGATCGGCGAACTGGTCATCGAAGGCCTGCGTTCGCTGGACCCCGTCGCCTATGTGCGTTTCGCCTCGGTGTATCGCGACTTCCGCGAAGTTCGCGACTTCTCCGCGGTGATCGACGAATTGGAGAGCGGAGGCGACGGCGCGGCTTTTGCACCGGACGCCGACGACCCAGAGAAGGCATGACGATCCACGAAGCCTTTCCGCAAAGCGCGACCGACGACGCCTATATGGCGGCGGCGCTTGCGCTCGGCCGGCGCAATTTGGGCCGCACCGCGCCCAATCCCGCGGTCGGCGCGCTGCTTGTGCGCGACGGCGTCGTGATCGCCCGCGGCTGGACCGCGCCGGGCGGGCGCCCGCATGCGGAGGCGATCGCCATGGCCGCGGCGGGCGAGGCGGCGCGCGGCGCAACGCTTTACGTCACTTTGGAGCCCTGCGCGCATCATGGGGCGACGCCGCCTTGCGTCGACTCGATCATCGCCGGCGGCGTCGCGCGGGTCGTCACCGCCCTCGAGGACCCGGACCCCCGCGTCTCTGGCGACGGCTTCGCCCGGCTGCGCGCAGCGGGAATTGAGGTCCTCATTGGTCCCGGCGCGGCGGCGGCGCGCGCCGATCATCTTGGGCACATTTTGCGCGTCACCCGTCGCCGCCCGATGATGACGCTTAAGTTGGCCATGACGGCGGACGGCTACGCCGCAGGCGCCGCGCATGATCCGCGCCTGCACATCACCGGACCTATCGCTGACGCCTTCACCCATGTGCAGCGATCGCTGCACGACGCGATCATGATCGGCGGCGGCACGGCGCGCGACGACGATCCGCTGATGACCGTGCGCCTGCCGGGCATGCAGCGGCTCAAGCCGCTCCGCGTCGTGCTCGACGAGAAGCTGTCGCTGTCGCCGCGATCGCGCCTGGCGTCGACGGCGCGTGAAACGCCGCTGCTCGTGATCGCTGGAGCGGCCGTCGCCGATGAAGCGGCCAAAGCGTTTGAAAACGCCACCGGCGCAGAGGTTGTCCGCATCGCGACGCGGGAAGGCCTGCTTGATCTTACCAGCGCCCTAAGACTTTTGGCAGATCGTGGCGTCACCCGCGTCTTCAGCGAAGGCGGGCCGCGCGTCGCCGAAAGTCTGCTCGCGGCGGATCTTGCCGATGAGGTCATCCTGCACACCGCCGTCAAACCGCTCGGGCGGGCAGGCCGTCCCGCGCTGACCCCTGCGGCGCGCGCCGCCCTCGAGGACGATTCGCGCTACCGTCTCATCGAAACGCGCGCGCTCGGCGCCGACACCATGACCAGATACGCGCGGGTCGACTGATGTTCACCGGCATCGTCACCGATGTGGGCGAAATCGTCGCGATGACGCCGCGCGGCGAACTGCGCCGCCTGCGCATCGCCTGTTCATACGATCCCGATGGCATCGCTCTGGGCGCCTCGATCGCCTGCTCGGGCGTGTGCCTGACGGTCGTCGCCGTCGCGCGCGAGGACGCGCGAACGATCTTCGAAGTGGACGCCGCCGCCGAGACGCTCGCCGTCACGACGGTCGGAACATGGGCCTGCGGAACGCGCGTCAATCTCGAACGCGCATTGAAGATCGGCGACGAACTCGGCGGCCATATCGTCACCGGCCATGTCGATGGCGTCGCGCGCATTATTTCGTGCGACGATTTCTGCGATAGGGCGCCCGAAGGACGCCCGTTTGAAGAAACACGCATGTCCAGATTCTGGATCGAGGCGCCGCGCGCGCTGTCGCGCTTCATCGCGAAAAAGGGCTCCGTGGCGCTCGACGGCGTTTCGCTCACGGTGAACGACGTCGAAGGCGATCGCTTTTCCGTGCTGCTCATTCCGCATACGCTAGCGGTGACGACGCTCGGCGCGCGCAGGGCAGGGGATGCGATCAATATCGAAGTCGATCTGATGGCGCGCTACGCGGCACGGCTGAGCGAAGCGCGATAGGCTGAGTTTGGCGGGAGGATGTGTATAACGGCCATACCGGCTGACAGAGCGCCGCGCGTGTGACATAACGCGCCGAGAAAATTGGTTCGCGGATTTCCCTCCCACAAGGAGAGGGTGGCCCCGACCAAGGGCGTCCGTAAGGACGCCCTTTGTAAACGACGGGCTTTTGGCCGAGTCGGGTGTGGGGTTTTGCGCCTCAGCGATACGCTGTGGCGGCGCGTCCCGCACCTTTGCAATTGAGAACGCGAACCCTCGCTTGGCTGCTTCGCAGCCCAACCTTCTCCCGGCGGGAGAAGGTTGCGTGCACTCATGGAGTCGCCTGAATGGCTGGTTTTGCACCCAACGACGCTGACTCTGCGCCCGTTCCCGGCGCGCATATTCTCGTCGTCACCACCAAATTCAACGCCCACATCGTCGCCATGCTGCGCGAAGGCGCGCTTGACGCCTTGCGCGCGCTCCAGGCGCAGGCGACGGTGATCGAAGTCCCCGGCGCGCTGGAGATCGCCACAGCGGCCGCGATCGCGCTCGACGACGCCGAGCTTGCCGGCGCGCCCTATGATGGAGTCGTTGCGCTTGGATGCGTCATCCGCGGCGAGACCTATCATTTCGAACTCGTCGCCAATGAAAGCACGCGCGCGCTGATGAATCTTTCCGTCTCGCGCCGCCTGCCGCTCGGCAATGGCGTCCTCACCGTGGAGAATGAGGCGCAGGCGATCGTGCGCGCCGATCCCAAGCAGGGCGACAAGGGCGCTGACGCGGCGCGCGCGGCGCTCGCGCTCGTGCGCCTCAAACGGGGCGTCGTATGAGCGTCGATCAACGCTCGGCGTCGCGTCTGGCGATCGTGCAGGCGCTTTACCAAATGGAAGTCGCCGGCAAAGGCCTCAATGAGATTTTCGCCGAGTTCGAGTCTCACTGGATCGGGCGCGAGATCGAAGGCGCGCAGTATAAGCCGGCGGACGCCGCCTTTTTTCGCGACGTGCTGCAAGGAGTCCTGACCGACCAGGTCGCGATTGACCGGCAGATTGATCGCGCGCTGTCCGGCGGCTGGCCGCTGTCGCGATTGGAGTCCGTCATGCGCGCCGCCCTGCGCGCCGGCGTCTATGAACTGCGTTCGCGCAAGGACGTCCCCGCGCGCGTCGTCATCAAGGAATATGTCGACGTCGCCGGCGCCTTTTTCGGGCCGACCGAGTCGGGGATGGTGAACGCCGTGCTCGACAGGATCGCGCATGACGAGCGCGCCGAAGAGTTGAGTTGACAGGAAAGCAGCCGCCGGCTTCCTCGTCCTTCGAGACGTCCGCTGCGCGGGCTCCTCAGGATGAGGAGGCCGGCGGCGCCTAAACCTTGCCCTCATGCTGAGGAGCTCGCGTCTCGAAGCACGAGGGCGAAGCCATGCCGCGCTATAGCGAAGACGACATCATCGCCCGCGTCTTCGCGCCGATCGCGGGCGCGGCCGCGCTCGGACTCAAGGACGACGCCGCGCTTCTCCCGCCCGAAAGCGCGGCGCTCGTCGTCACCACCGACATGGTCGTCGCGGGCGTGCATTTCTTCGCGGACGATGACCCTTCGCTGATCGCCAAGAAAGCCCTGCGCGTCAATCTTTCCGACCTTGCGGCCAAGGGCGCGGAGCCGATCGGCTTTCTGCTCGGCCTGGCGCTGCCGGCCGATTGGACCAACGCTTGGCTCGACGCTTTCGCCGCCGGGCTCGCGGAGGACGCGCGCGCCTATGGCGCGCCGCTCATCGGCGGCGACACGGCTGCCACCCCGGGGCCGCTGACCATCTCGATCACGGCGATTGGTCGCACGCGGCGCTTCGTGCCCCGCACCGGCGCAAAGCCAGGAGACGCCATCTTCGTCTCGGGCCCGATCGGCGACGCCGCGCTGGGTCTCGCGCTGCGCCGCGATCCGGCGCTGGCGCGACGACTGACGGACGAGGCGCGAGACTATCTGATCAGGCGCTATCTGCTGCCACAGCCGCGCCTCGATCTCTCGACGTGGCTTTGCGCCAACGCCAGCGCCGCGATGGACATTTCGGACGGACTCGCCGGCGATCTTGCAAAGCTTTGCCGCGCCTCTGGCGTGAGCGCGATTGTCGATCTCGCCTCGGCGCCGCTTTCCACGGCGGCGCGAGAGGCGATCGCCATCGAACCAGGCCTCTTTGAAACGGCGATAACCGGCGGAGACGACTACGAAATCCTCATCGCCGCGGGGAGCGAAACGCCGCCTGCCGCGCCGGCCTGTCGGATCGGCGAATTTGTGGCGGGAAGCGTACCGCCGATTTTTCTCGACGGACATAAAAAGCCCGTCTTTTTCAAAAAATTGTCCTTCCAACACTTCTGAAAAATACGGGATCGCGCAGCATTGCCGTGCGGCCACGTTTCTGGCAGAAAGCCCGCTGGAAAGCTGCTGTCCCCGCCAGATTCGCTCGGCGGGGCAGCTGCTCCTTTTTTTGTTGCGCGACTCCGTTCGCGGCGACGCGACCAATTCGGCCATTCCCCGGTCGAGGAACGAAAAGGCGAAGCCAAAATGGTTCTGTTTCTAACCATCGTCTTCGGATTGATGTCTATCGTCTATGGCGTGAAGACCTCGCAGGAATTGCTCGCGGCCGATCCGGGGTCGGCGCGGATGCAGGAAATTTCGGGCGCCGTCGCCGAGGGCGCGCAGGCCTATCTCAATCGCCAATACAAGACCATCGCCATGGTTGGCGGCGTGATCTTCGTCATTCTCGTCATCCTGCTCGGCTGGGCGGTCGCCTTCGGATTCATGCTCGGCGCGGTGCTCTCCGGCGCGGCCGGCTATATCGGCATGAACGTCTCGGTGCGCGCCAATGTCCGCACCGCGCAGGCGGCGACGAAATCGCTCGCCGGCGGCCTCGACATCGCCTTCAAGGCGGGCGCGGTCACCGGACTTCTGGTCGCCGGCCTCGCGCTGCTTGGCGTCGCGGTTTATTACGCGATCCTCACCTGGTTCGCCGGCTATGCGCCTTCGGATCGCACGGTCGTCGACGCGCTGGTGGCGCTGGGCTTCGGCGGGTCGCTGATTTCGATTTTCGCCCGGCTTGGCGGCGGCATCTTCACCAAGGGCGCGGACGTCGGCGCCGATCTCGTCGGCAAGGTTGAAGCCGGCATTCCCGAGGACGACCCACGCAATCCCGCCACGATCGCCGACAACGTCGGCGACAATGTCGGCGACTGCGCCGGCATGGCGGCCGACCTCTTCGAGACCTATGCGGTGACGGTCGTCGCCACCATGGTGCTCGCCTCGATCTTCTTCGCCGGTCAGGAAGGCCTGTCTTCGGCGATGATCTATCCGCTCGCGATCGGCGGCCTTTCGATCCTCACTTCGATCGCCGGCACCTATTTCGTGAAAATGGGCGACGACGACACGGAATGGGGCAAATTCGCCGCGCCCTATTTCAAGAAGCTCGGCATCGACGATTCCATCATGGGCGCGCTTTACAAGGGCCTTATCGCCGCGGGCGTGCTGTCGATCGGTGGGCTCTTTCTGGCGACGACCTTTACCGTCGGCTGGGGCGAGATCGGCAAGGCGAATGGCGAAGCCATCCACGGCTACGGCCTGTTCCTCTCCGGGGTGCTGGGCTTGCTCGTCACGGGCGCCATCGTCTACATCACCGAATATTACACCGCCACCGGCAAGCGTCCGGTGGTGTCGATTGCTCAGGCGTCGGTGACGGGCCACGGCACCAACGTCATCCAGGGCCTCGCCGTGTCGCTTGAATCGACCGCAGCGCCGGCGCTCGTGATCGTTCTCGGCATCATCCTCACCTATGAGCTCGGCGGGCTCTATGGCACCGCGATCGCGGTGACGACGATGCTCGGCCTCGCCGGCATGGTCGTGGCCCTCGACGCCTTCGGCCCGGTCACCGACAACGCCGGCGGCATCGCCGAAATGGCGGGCCTGCCGAAAGAGGTGCGTCGCAACACCGACGCGCTCGACGCCGTGGGCAACACCACGAAGGCCGTCACCAAGGGCTACGCCATCGGCTCGGCGGGCCTTGGCGCGCTGGTGCTCTTCGCCGCCTACACGAACGATCTGAAGCATTTCATCGATACCGACGTGCCGTTTTTCAAAGGGCTGGGGAAGATCGACTTCGAACTCTCCAATCCCTATGTCGTCGCGGGCCTCATCTTTGGCGGCCTCATTCCCTATCTCTTCGGCGGCATCGCCATGACGGCGGTGGGGCGCGCGGCGGGCTCGGTGGTCGTCGAGGTGCGCCGCCAGTTCAAGGAAAAGCCCGGCATCATGGCGGGCACCGACCGGCCGGATTACGGCCGCGCCGTCGATATGCTGACGCAGGCGGCGATCAAGGAAATGATCGTGCCCTCGCTGCTGCCGGTGCTGGCGCCGATCGTCGCCTTCGTCGTCGCCTGGATCCTTGGCGGCAAGGCCAACGCCTTCGCGGCGCTGGGCGCGTTGCTGCTGGGCGTCATCGTCAACGGGCTCTTCGTCGCCATTTCCATGACCTCGGGCGGCGGCGCCTGGGACAACGCCAAGAAGTCCTTCGAAGACGGCTTCATCGACAAGGACGGCGTGAAGCATGAGAAGGGCTCCGACGCGCATAAGGCCGCGGTGACCGGCGACACGGTCGGCGACCCCTATAAGGACACCGCCGGTCCCGCCGTGAATCCGGCGATCAAGATCACCAATATCGTGGCGCTGCTGATGCTGGCGATTTTGGCGCGCTGACGCTGAACGGCGCGCAGCGACGAACACGCAAAGGGCGGGGGAAACCTCGCCTTTTCTTTTTAGGTAGATGAAGGGTCAGTCGGTGCTCAAACTCGTCATCGGCAACAAGCGCTATTCTTCCTGGTCGATGCGGCCATGGATTTTGATGAAGGAATTTCGTCTTCCTTTCGAGGAGGTCATCGTCCCGCTCTATCGGGAGGAGTCTAAAAGCGCGCTTCTCGCGCAATCTCCCGCGGGGAAGGTTCCTGTTCTGCACGACGGCGACATGAACGTCTGGGATTCGCTGGCGATCGTCGAATATCTTGCCGACCTATATCCCAATCTTCTCATCTGGCCTCAAGAAAGAGAAACCCGCGCTCATGCGCGGGCGCTTGCCTGCGAGATGCACTCGGGCTTCGCGGCTTTGCGCAGCGAATGCCCCATGAATTTCGGCCGATCGCCGCAGCCGGCCTCACTGACGGAGGCGGCTAGCGCCGACGCCGACCGCATCGGCGCGGCGTGGCGAGATGCGCTGGCGCGTTACGACGGGCCATTTCTTTTCGGGCAATTTGGCGCCGCTGACGCCATGTTTGCGCCCATCGTCCAGCGGTTCGAAAGCTACATGATCCCCGCGTCGAAAGAAGCGCAGCGTTATATGCACGCAATCAAATCGCTTGCGTCCTGGCAGGAGTGGAGCCTGTCCGCTGGGAGCGAGGAATGGCGCTTGCCTCAAAATGAGCGCGACTGAGCGCGACGAAGAGCGGAGCTTTCGCTTTCCGTCCTTGCTGGAATTCCAACCGATTCACGGGCGTATCTTGACGTTTCTTGATGAAACAAGATAGATATTTCAGTCGACAGGAAGACGATGGCCGCCATGCGCGAGAAGTTCGCCACTCAGGTCGATAAGGATCTGCTCGCCGAGATCCGCAAGATCGCAAAGGATGAGGGGCGGCAGCTTCAGTCCGTCATCGAGGACGCGCTGCGCGCGCATGTCGAGGAACGCAGCAAGGCAAAGCCGCGGCGTCACGTCATGGACGCCTATCGTTCGAGCGTGTCGCGCTACGGCGGGCTTTACGAAAAACTCGCCAAGTGAGCGGCAGGCGAACCGACTATCCGACAGTCGCCGAGATACTCGCCATTCACAGTGATCTGATCGAACGGTACGGCGGCGCCGCAGGGGTGCGCGATCCCGGTCAGCTCGAAGCGGCGTTGTTTCGCCCGCAAACGGGCTATTACGCCGACGAGATCGCGCAAGCGGCTGCGCTGTGGGAAAGTCTTTCGCAAAATCACGCCTTCGTCGATGGCAACAAGCGCGTCGCCTTCGCGGCGATGTTCGCCTTTCTCACCATCAACGGCATTTCACTTACGGCGAATGCGGACGAAGCCTGGACCTTCGCTTCTGCGCTCTACGGGAAAGACGCGTTTCGCTTCGAGACGCTAGAGGCGTGGTTGCGCCAGAACTGCCGATGAAAGCATTCGGCTTACGTCTCAACCGCCCGCGCCTCCCGACGACTGGCGCGGGCCGGTCCGCGCCATGTGACTTTCCCGCGAGCGTCTTGCATTATCCGATGGACAAGCGCTTCCAGTCGAACCTTTGGCCGCCCGGGCGGACTTCATGACCCATCCTTTCTATTGTCTGCACACGCATGGCTTCATCCGAGTCGCCGTCGCGACGCCGAACGTGCGAGTCGCCGATCCGGCTTTCAACGTTGCGCGGACGATCGAACTGGCGCGAGACGCAGACAAGCACGGCGCCTCGCTCGTGCTGTTTCCCGAGCTTGGATTGTCCTCATATGCGATCGACGATCTCTTGCAGCAGGAGGCGCTGCTGGGCGCCGTCGACGCCGCGCTCGCCGAACTCGTCGAGGCTTCTCAAGCCATCCACCCGCTGATCGTCGTCGGCGCGCCGCTGCGCCATCGCGGCCGTCTCTATAATTGCGCCGTGGCGATCCTGCGCGGCCGCGTGCTCGCCGTGACGCCGAAGGTCTATCTGCCGAACTATCGCGAGTTTTACGAACAGCGCCACTTCGCGTCCGGCGCTTTTGTTTCGGGCGAGGACATCGCCGTCGCCGGACAATGCGCGCCTTTCGGCTCCGATACGCTTCTCGAAGCGACGGATTTTCCCGGACTCGTGATCCACACCGAGATTTGCGAGGACGTATGGGTTCCCATTCCCCCTTCGGCGCGTGCGGCTTTGGCGGGCGCGACCGTGCTGCTCAATCTCTCGGCGTCGAACGCGATCGTCGGCAAATCCGACTATCGCGAGACGCTTTGCAGCGCGCATTCCGCGCGCTGTCTTTCGGCCTATCTCTATTCGGCGGCGGGGCAGGGCGAGTCGACGACGGACCTCGCTTGGGACGGAGAAGCGCTGATCTGCGAGAAGGGCGAGGTTCTCGCCAAGGCGCCGCGCTTTTCCGACGAGCCACAGCTGGCGCTGGCCGATATCGATATCGGTCGCCTCCTCGCCGAGCGGATGCGGCAGGGCACGTTCGGAGCCTGCGCCGACGTGGAGCAGGGCGCGATAAACTATCGCCGCATCGCCTTCGAACTCGCTCCTATCTGCGACCGCGATCTTGGGTTTCTGCGCGAGGTCGGACGCTTTCCCTTTGTCCCGGCGGATGAAACGCGACTCGCCGAGCTGTGTTTCGAGGCGTTCAACATACAATCGCACGGTCTCGAACAACGGCTGCGCGCGACCAAAATAAAGAAGGCGGTGATCGGCGTCTCTGGCGGGCTCGACTCTACACAGGCGTTATTGGTCGCGGTGACCGCGATGGATGCGCTCGGTCTGCCGCGCGACAATGTCCTCGGCTTCACGCTGCCGGCCTTCGCCACGAGCGAAAGCACCAAGGCCAACGCCTGGCGGCTGATGCGCGCGCTCGGCGTCACCGCGCAAGAAATCGATGTCACCGCCGCCTGCAAGCAAATGCTCGCCGACATCGATCACCCGGCTGCGCGCGGGGAAGCGGTTTACGACACAACCTACGAAAATGTGCAGGCGGGCGCGCGCACGTCGCTGCTGTTTCGTCTTGCCAACCGCCATGGCGCGCTGGTCATCGGCACTGGCGACCTGTCCGAACTCGCCCTCGGTTGGTCCACCTATGGCGTTGGCGATCAGATGTCGCATTACAACGTCAACGCCTCTGTCCCCAAGACGCTTATTCAGCACCTCATCCGCTGGTGCGCGCGCGACGCGCGATTTGGCGCGGAAACGGTGGCGGTGCTTGAGGACGTTCTCGCGACGGAAATCTCCCCCGAGCTTGTGCCCGGAGAAGCGAGACAGCGGACCGAGGATACGGTCGGGCCGTATGCGCTGCAGGATTTCAATCTTTACTATGCGACGCGCTACGGATTTACGCCGGCGAAGATCGCTTTTCTCGCTTGGCGCGCCTGGCGACATGCGACTGCGGGATCATGGCCCATAGGCGTCGCTGAAGAGGACAAGATCGCCTATGACCTCTCGACGATCAAACATTGGCTCGGCGTTTTCGTGAAGCGATTCTTTGAGGGAAGCCAGTTCAAGCGCTCGGCGATGCCAAATGGTCCGAAAGTCAGTTCGGGAGGGTCGCTGTCGCCGCGCGGCGATTGGCGCGCGCCATCGGATTCCGTCGCAGATGCCTGGGTCAGCTCGCTCGATGATATTCCCTGACGTGCAAGATTGAGCCGGCCGCTCAAAAGAGCGCCCGGCTCATTTACGATTGCGAGATTACGCAACGACCGTTAGGCGCGCCGGACGAGTCCGAGCACAACCGATACGACCAGTAGAACCAACGCGAGCCAGAACAATATCCGCGCGCCGTCCACCGCGACGCCGGCGACGCCCCCAAAACCCAGAAAGCCGGCGATGAGAGCGATGACCAGAAACACGACGGCCCAATACAGAAGGTTGCCCATTTTGACCTCCGCTTGTGAACTCTCGTCCTAAAACGCGTCTGCAGCGCACATGTTCCGAGCCCACAATCGCGGATACCATCGCCTCGCCATCGCTCAGGTCTCGACGCGATATGGCGTCTCGCTGCGGCTATAAACGCCTTGTTCACTGGACAGGAGTGCTAAGGAACATTGGCCGTGTTCGTCGCCCATTCGATGTAAAGCTTGCGCAGCAGGCGACTCGTGTCGCCCGGCGCGCCAGATCCGATGGGACGGCCATCGAGCGAGACGACCGGCAGCACGAGATTGGAGGCGCTCGTGAGGAAGGCTTCCTTCGCCTCATAGGCCTCGGCGACCGAGAAACTGCGCTCCTCGACGGTCAATCCTTGCCGCTCCGCGAGCAACTGCACGGCTTTCCGTGTACAGCCGGGAAGAACGGCCGAGGAGTTTAGACGTGTCACGAGCACGTTCTCGCGGGTGAGGATGAAGGCGGTCGAGGACGAGCCTTCGGTCACGAAACCGTCCTGATCGACCATCCAAGCTTCCTGGCAGCCGCCCTCGAGCGCCGCTTGCTTCGCCAGGACCTGCGCGAGCAGCGCCGTGCTTTTGATGTCGCGTCGCGCCCATCGCAGATCAGGAACGGTAAGTACTTTTACGCCGGTTTCGGCGGCGGGCGAGGCGATGATGTTCTTCTTCTGAGCGAAGGCGACGAACGTCGGCGCCGCTTGCGTGGGAAATCCGAACTCGCGCTCGGCGGCGGCGCCTCTGGTGATCTGCAGATAGACGAGGCCTTCGCTCAAGCCATTCTTGGCGATAAGTTCGGCCTCGATTTCCGCGATGCCCGCCATCGGAACAGGATTTTCGATACGCAGTTCGCGCAGCGAACGCTCGAGACGCGAAAGATGCGATGCATTGTCGATCAGCCTTCCGCCGATGACGGCGGCGACCTCATAGACGCCGTCGGCGAACAGAAAGCCGCGATCGAGAATCGACACGCGCGCCTCGTCGATGGGGATGTAAGCGCCGTTCACGTAAGCGATATCAGACACGGTCGGCTCCCGGGAGAAGGGAGCGCAATCTACCGCAGCGCTCGCGGCTTGTCCCGCCGACGCTTCGGGCTCTATCGATAGGGCCGGGGAGGCCTAGATAGATGATCTGCGGCGGATCGCCCTTGAGGGCTCCTCGCGACCTCGGTCGCGGACGCCGATGCGCTGGCGCGCTTTGAGAAGCGGATAATACGCTGACGAGCGGAAGGAGGATTCTTGGGCGAGGACATCAAAACCACGGGCTTCACGCCCGCCGACAAGGCGCGCTTTGCCGGCCGGCTCGCGCAGGAAACCGATCTCGCGCGCGTTCTGTTCGAACAGGAGAAATTTTCGCGCGACGGCCACATGGTCGGCTTCGAAATCGAAACCTGGATCGTCGATCACAATTATGCGCCGTCCTCGATCAACCAGGATGTGCTCGAAACTCTGAATGATCCGCTCGTCGTGCCGGAGCTGTCGCGCTTTAACGTCGAGTTGAATTGCGCGCCGTTCCACCTCAAAGGCGATGCGCTGACGCAAGCGCACAGGTCGCTGACGGAGCTTTGGACGAAATGCAACGACGTGGCGCATCGGCTCGACGCCAATCTGGTGATGATCGGCACGCTGCCCACGATCCGCGACAGCGATCTGACGATTGCCAATATGTCGCCGCTCAACCGCTACTATGCGCTCAACCAGGAAGTGCTTCGTCTGCGCGGCGGGCAGCCGTTGCACGTCAATATCGCGGGCCGCGACCGCCTTGCGTCCGAGCACAAGGATGTGATGCTCGAGGCTGCGACGACCTCGTTTCAAATCCATCTCAAAGCCCCGGCCGATCTGGCGCATCTCTATTACAACGCCTCGGTGGCGGCGTCGGGGCCGATCCTCGCCGCCTGCGGCAACGCGCCTTTCCTCTTCGGCAAGGCGCTATGGGAGGAAACCCGCATTCCGCTGTTTGAACAAGCAGTGAAGATGCCGGGCCCCGCGAGGGTCTGCATGGGCTCCGGCTACGCCGACCGGTCGCTCATCGAGATCTTCGAAGAAAATCTTCGCGACTATGAGGCGCTGCTTCCCGTGGCCTATGACGACCCGCCCGAGGCGATGCGCCACCTGCGGTTGCATAATGGCGTCATCTGGCGCTGGAACCGTCCGCTGATCGGCTTCGACGAGAACGGGGCGCCGCATCTGCGGGTCGAACACCGCATTCTGCCCGCGGGACCGACCTTTATCGACATGATGGCGAACGCCGCGCTTTACCTGGGCCTCGCGCGCGCCATCGCCATGAGTGGCGACGGCGGCGCCGGTGGCCTCGCCTTCGCTGACGCCAAGCGAAATTTTTACGCCGCGGCGCGCTTTGGCCTCGACGCCAAGCTCGAATGGCCTGGGGAAGGCGAGATCGCCGCCGATCGCCTGCTGCTCGAGCGGCTGATTCCCGACGCCAGGGCGGGGCTTCGCGACCTGGGCGTCGCCGAAGCCGATTTCCTCGATATCGTCGAAGCTCGGGTGCAGACGCGGCAGACCGGCGCGGCTTGGCAGCGAAAAGCCCTTGAGGCGCGCGGCGGGGACCTTTATGCCCTGATGGCGGCCTATTGCGAGCGCCAGCGGAGCGGCGCGCCCGTCCATCAGTGGGAAATATGAGGAGAACAGTGACCGACGCGCCTTGCGCCTTGCTCGACCGGCTGCCTGACGGATTTCTCGACTGCCCCGCCAATCGCCTGAAGGACATCCTTCCCCGACCGACGCTGTTCGACCTTCCTGGCCGCGACCCGCAACCGCTGTTCGTGTCTACGCTGCTGCACGGAAATGAGACGAGCGGGCTCGCCGCCGTGCAGGAGACTTTGCGCCGTCACGCGGCGCGCGGGCTCAATCGGTCGCTCATTCTGTTCATCGGCAATGTCGACGCCGCGGCGGCGAATGTGCGCACGCTACCCAGTCAGCGCGACTTCAACCGGGTGTGGCGCGGCACGGCCTTTCCCGACGATCCGCTCGCGCATATGGCGCATTGGATTTACGAATATGTCGAGACGCGCCGAGCTTTCGCCGCCGTCGACATCCACAACAACACCGGTTTCAATCCTCACTACAGCTGCATCACCAGGCTTGAGCCGAAATATGTCGCGCTCGCGCAGCTTTTCTCCCGCATCGTCGTGCATTTTCAGCGCCCGCGCGGCACCAGCGCCGCGGCCTTCGCGGAACTATGTCCGGCGATCACGGTCGAATGCGGCAAGTCGGGCGCCGATGCTGGCGTGGCGCATGCCGTCGAATTGCTCCACGCCTGCCTCTCGATCGCAGAGCTTCCCGACCACGCGCCGGCGCCGCAGGACATTGAGTTGCTGCGCACATGCGCCATCGTGAAGCCGCCCGCCGGCGCAAGCTTTTCCTTCGACGGGACGCCGGCGGACTTTGTCTTCCGCCCCGATATCGACCATCTGAATTTCAGCGAATTGGGCGCTGGCGCCTCTTTCGGCGCGTTGGGCCACGAAGACGCGCGCCTGGAAGTCTTCTCCGGCGAGGGGTTCGACACGCAACCGATCAACTATTTCGATTACGCGGGTGGCCAAATCAGGCTCGCGCGCCCCGCCATTCCGGCCATGCTGACAGTCGATCGCCGCGCGGTGCAGCAAGATTGTCTATGCTACCTGATGCACCGCATCGGCATGGACGGCCTGGGATATAGCCGCACGGACGCGAACGCGCATTAGGGTTTCTCCGGGCGCACGTCCTCGATGACATAGAGGCCTTTCGCGTCGCGACTGATCGTGAATTTGATCTTCATGCCTTTCGACAGGCTGGAGAGATCAACGTTTGGCGCTACGCGAAACGCCATTGTCATAGGCGACATTTCCAGCGGTCCGGTGACCGGAGCATGGGTGATCATGATCCGTCGCTCGTCCGCGTCGACCGCTCTGACGACGCCCTCGCCTTGCCCGGTCGTCTTCTCCGCCTGTTCCGTCGCCTGGGCGACAGTGTAGCGCGGCGCGCCTTGGACCGCCGCGCCGCCAATCCCGATAGAGATGGCGGCGCATGCCGCGACGCGTGCAAATCGCGTCTTCATCGAAGTTCCCGATCTTGCTGTTGAGGTCGGTTAGACTTTACGGCATTCGTCGGCGCATTTCTGGCACGCTTTGCCGCAGGCCACGCATTCGGCGATCTTCGGAAACTTGTCGCATTGCTTTTTGCAGTCTTCGCAAATCATGGCCACCGTTTTCGCCAGCGGACCGACATGCGACGAGTTGAGCGCTGCAAGCGACGCCAGCGCATTGCATGCAGCGACAAGCTGCAGCGAGGCGTCCGCACATTCGGCCATGCTCGTGTCTTTCATCGCAAACATGCCAAGACAGTGCCGAAGGCAGTCATTGCCGGTGGAGACGCATTCGATGCTCGCATGTTCCAGGTTTTTGTAGAGCGGCGGATGCATATCCTCCATTTTGGCCGCGCTGTCCTGTTGGCCGGTTGCCTGAGCAAACGCTTGGGTGGCGGACACGACGGCGGCGGCGGTTCCGACTGCGATGAATTCGCGACGTTCCATGATCTTTCTCCAGTGAGTTCCTGACGCCAAATGCCGAAGGAACTTTTCCGCCGGCATGGCTGGCTCATGTCATCTTTTCGCGACCCGCTGCGGTGCGCAGCTCGGGCTCAAGGCCCATGCGCATCGACGTATTCCTTACCTGTGAAAGATGACGCTGAGATTATTGGCGGGCATTTCCACGACCTGAGGCTCCCCAAACCCTTTCTCTCGCGCGCATGCCGCAACATCGTCGAGATCGCGGATGCCCCATGCCGCGTCGCGCGCGCGAAGGCTCCCGTCGAACTCTGCGTTGCTGAGCGCAGTGTGCGCGCCGCCGCATCTGTATGGACCGTATAAATAGAGCGGGGCGCCCTTGCGCAAAGCCCTGCTCCCGCCCTCGAACAACGCCTCGGTCGCGCTCCAGGGCGAAATGTGGGTCATGTTGATGCAGATGATGGCGTCAGCCGTGCTGATAGGCCAAGGAAATTCCTCGACGTTCAGTGCGAGCGGCGCATCCACATTGGCGAGTCGCGTGGAGGCGATCCAGGCCGAAATGCTCTCGCGCGCTTCAGCGTTCGGGTCCGACGGACAGAATGTCAGTTCGGGCAGATGCTGTGCGAAAAATGTGACATGTTCTCCTGCGCCGCTCGCAATTTCGAGCGCCACCCCTTTTGCCGGCAAGACGTTGCGCAGGACGTCGAGGATCGGGCCGCGATTGCGCGCGGTCGATGGCGCGAAGAGGCGCTTGTCATTCATCTGTTTCTCTCACGGCGAGACCCTTGGTTGGATCGTAGGCATGAAATTTGATGCGCCTCATACGCGAAAGGCGGGCGCTGACACTCCCTAATCAAGAAGGGCGCCTGCGCGACGGCCTGCAAAAACTCGTCTCTTGCCGCCTCGAACCGTCGATGAGGTCTCGGAAATGTCTCAGCTCTTCGAGCTTGTCGCCTCAAAGCATCCATCATTTGTCGTATTGGCGACGCTCCGCCTTCCCGGCCACCCCCTGCGGCGCTTTACCAAAGAAGAGGCGGCGATCCTTTCCCGCGCCCTCGACTCCGTCGCGCAGGGCGACCGCGGCGAACAGCAAATCTATATGAGCCCGATCGCCAGCGATCATGACTTCGATGCGAGGGTCGCGCAGAGCGGCATCATCGTCTCCTCCGAAGGTCAAGCGGACGTTGAACTGGACTGGAGCGAAACGCGCGCCATGGCCGAACAGTTGAGATCGTTCGCCTCCGTGTGACAGGTGCCTTACGCTCGCGTCGCGTTCGGGTTCACCAGCGGCGCCGCGGTCATTTTGCGACCAGCTCAAACTGAGCGACCACGGGCGCGTGAAGCGATCCCTCGACAGGCTCTTTCGCGTAGACTTCGTCCTGCAGCCCTTCATTCAAGATCGTGGTCTCGCGCCAATCGGCGGCCAATGCGCGTGAGGCGAGGAGGTGGTCGATCAGCGTTGGACGTCCCGCATGCACCACGGTGAAACGCCGCGACGGCGCGACGCGCTCTTCCAAGGCGACGAGGGCCCGGTCGCCTTCCGCCGCTTCGTCTCCGCCGCCGCGCAAGAGTCTCGTCGGCGCGTCATGCGCGTCGGCGTTGAAGTCGCCGACAATTGCGATCTGCGCCTGCGGCTCCGCGTCAAAAAGAGTCTCGGCGAACAGCCGGGCCTCCAGCGCCTGGCCTTCGCGCTTGAGCGCCGCCACGAACTGGCCCTCGATTTGTGCGCGGCTCGACCCGAAACCGCGCGCCGTCGCGATAGGAATGGCGCGCGGCGCGCGTAGATGCAGATTGACGACGTGGAGCGCGGATCCGTTGGGAAGCTCGACAGCAGCGTAGAGCAGGGGCCTGTCCCAAGCGATCTCCACCGGCGCCGGCTGGGAGCCGTCGGCGTCCCGCGGCGGCGGCCAGACCCATCGCGCCACGATGTCGTGGTGGATCTGCCGTTGCGCGCGCATCGGCCACCGCGAAAGGATTGCGAGATTGTGGACGTCGGCGGGGGCGTCGCCGCCCGGCCTAACGGTCGTCGCCCGATGAAAATTCGCGTATCTGGTCGTCGCAAGCAACCGGTCGAGCGCGATATATTGCCGCGCGTCATGCTTGTGACGCCTCTGCGCATGAATTTCCTGCAGGCACAATATATCGGCGTCGAGCGTCTCCAGCAGGGGGCGTAGCGCGTCGGTTCGGCGCGCAAACGCCGCCGGTTTGGTCCCCGACCAATCGAGATTTTCCAGATTGAAGGTCGCGACTCGGAACGCTTGCATCGTCAATCATCGCCCGAAGAGTCTGCATCCGCCAGCAGATTGCGCCTCGACGACGTCGTCATTTAGCGGCAATATCGGCGCTATTTCCAATCCGGGAGCGTGATGTGTCCCTATTTGACGGGATTCCTTTCTTTGTTGGTCTCGACCCGACGCGCGGCGAGCAGCTGGCGCGGCAATGCGTGCGCAGGCGCTACGCCGAGCATGAGCTGGTCCTCGATTTCGACGATCCTTCGACCGATGTGTATTTCATCGTCAGCGGCGACGTTCGGGTGCTGATACGCACCGCCGCGGGCAAGGAAATGATTTTCGGGGACTTCGGACCGGGCAAATTCTTCGGCGAGATGGCGGCGGTCGATGGGGCCAAGCGCTCCGCCAATGTGACGGCGCTTACCAACGCGGAGCTTTTGCTGGTGCCGCCCGTGGTCTTCAAGGAGATCCTGTTCGGCGAGCCGGAGATTTGCGAGCGGCTGTTGCGTCTGCTGACGGCGCGGGTGCGGGAACTGAATACGCGCCTGTTCGAGCGCTCGGTGCTCGACCTCAAGCATCGGCTCTATTCCGAATTGTTGCGCATGTCGGCGCCGCGTAAGGGGTCGACGGGACAATCGATCGTATCGCCGCCGCCGTTTCAGCATGATCTCGCCGCCCGTATCGGTTGTCGGCGCGAACAGGTCAGCCGCGAACTCTCGGCCATGATCGACGAAGGACTTGCCGAAAAAATTCGCGGCGGTCTCGTGCTGTTGCGCCCGTCGGTCTTGGAGAAGCGGGTTCAAGAGGCGCTCAACGAAGCCGAATGACCCATGTGCGGTCTCGCACAAACAGATGAGGAACAGGGCGCTACCGTCGCTATGCTGCCGACAAGAGGCAAAGGACCCGTGGCAGAGCAAGCGACTGGGAGAACCCGAAATGATTCCCGAATTGACGCCGATCGAGCGTTGCGCCGAAGTGGCGGGTCTGCGCGGCCATGAACTCATCCTGGGCGTGAGCCCCAGCGACAAACACCATCGCATGCTGGCGCGATACCGCCGGGCCGTCTCGCTCGACGCCGCGCGCGGGCGAGTCGTCGCCGACATCCGCAACGCGGTTGAGATCGGCGCGTCGCGCCGCGCCGCCGACCTGCTGATCGTGCTGCGCTGGCTCCTCGCGCCGGGCGCGTCTTGCGACGATTCACGCGCCATCGCGCGTCCGCGTCGCCGCGTGGTCTCGGCGCGCTGGCGCAGGGGCGTCATTCCCTCGTCGTCGGTCGCCGAGCAGTCGTCGACTGAAAGCGGCGAAGTGGTCTCTCTCTTCGATGGCGGGCTCCGGCGTTAGCCGCGCATCGCGCCTGTGCTTTCAAGGCAACACCCGAGAATTTGTTGCATTCGCCGTTTGTGCAAGGAGAATGGGCAGAAAAGGCCGTAAGGCGTTGCTGCATAGGATTAATTCGTAGCAGACACATTGCGCCGTCGTGTCGTTCGCATCGTCGCATCGTCCGGCGCTAGCTTGCTACTCCAAGCGACATGAGTCAGCTTCCGGTTCAGCTGACGGTCCGGGCTTCTATCGCCGTTTTTCGATTTTTTACGGGGGCTTGCCATTTATGTTCGCATATAAAGCGGCGCCGAGGCTTTTGGGCGCACTGTTTGCCGCATTCGCAGTTTTTAGTCCGGCTATGGCGCAGGAGGATCCGCGCGCCGAACAGGAGCGCCTCGCAGCCTATATTCAGCATAATCCGACCGACTATGACGCGACCTATCGCTACGTCCTGCTGTCGACGGAGCTACGCGACTATGAAGCGGGAATCGGCGCGCTTGAACGCATGCTGATGTTCAACCCGAATCTGTCCCGCGCCCGAAAGGAGCTTGGTTTCCTTTATGCGCGGCTCGGCGCCTATGAAATCTCGGCGCAGCATTTGCGCACCGCGCTCGCCGAAGGCGGCCTCGATCCGGTTCAGATGGCTCAAGTCGAAGCGCAGCTGCCCGACATCGAGAAGCGCACGCAAGCCAACCGGCTTTATCTGCGGATGCACGTCGGCCTGCGGGCGCAATCGAACGCCAATTTCTTCCCGACCAACAATCTTTTCCAGGTCGGCGGCGTCGGCGTCGCGTCGGCCGCCTCGCGCAAGGGCGACATCAACAGCTTCCAATTGGTGCAGGCCGCGCATGATCTGGATTTTCAGAACGGGCGCGGCGACCAGCTCGAGACGCGCGTGACGGGCTACGCCACCGAGCAGTTTCGCCTGCCGCAGTACAGCGTCGCGCTGTTCGCCGGCTCGGTCGGACCACGCATCCATATCGCGCCCGATCTTTATCCGGGCCTCTCCATCAAGCCCTACGTGACCGGCGCGGTGGCGCTGCTCGGCGGCAGCAATTATCTGAACGCCGGCGGCGCGGGCATGAGCTTCGGCGCGGAACTCGGTCGCGACCTGTGGTTTGAGCCGGGCGCCGAATGGCGGGCGATCTGGGTTGATCCCTCGCCGGGCTTCCTCGGCTATACCGGTTTTTCGCCCTATTCGACGGTATCGACGTTGGCGACTGGCGACGTCGTCACCGGCTACCTGAGCAGCTCCTACAGACTGACAAACGACCTGAGGCTTGAAGGTCGCGTCGCCTATACGCGGGCGTGGGCGGGCAATCCGCAGCAATCTTCCGATCAGGTGGACGTTCAGGCGATGCTGCGGCTCGAGGTCGACCCGCCATTTCCGATTATTCCGCGCCGATGGACCCTCGCGCCTTATGGCCGCTTTACGCATCTTGCCTTCGACGCCGCCAATCCGGTGATCAATCCCTTCGTCGCGCGTCGAGACACCGTCTGGATCGGCGGCCTGATGGTGGACTTGCCGATCACGCCGTATTTCGGTTTCGCCGGCAACGTCGAGTATGCGCGCAACGATTCGAATCTGCCGAATTTCAAGACTGACAACGTGTCCGTCA
>Ga0351889_10138_pt1 | contig 26987 bp, 20 predicted proteins | sample TotcelFGM3001M14_FD_206767 | JGI IMG/M metagenome (GOLD analysis project Ga0351889, IMG submission 206767) | Enriched cells from coal bed in the Powder River Basin, Montana, United States - Total cells FGM rep3 HSBNCT.FGM.300.1.M14 ...
CTGCCGAAGCGGCGTCAAACCCGCACGGCGACTTGAGAGGCTCGCTCCGGGTGCTCCGGGGCGGCAGTTGGGCGAACGGCGCCGTGGACTGCCGGGCGGCGTACCGTTTCAGGGGCGGCCCGTCGGGCCAGGTCGTGTTCCTGGGCTTCCGCCTCGCGAGGACAGTTCCCTCCTCGGTCGCTGCTCGGTAGAGCGCGTCTTATTCCGCGGTAGCGGAGCCTGTAGCGTAGGCTGACGGGGCGGAACAGGCGGTAGCCCCGCCCTGTCATGCCGGAGCGGAAGGCGGAGCAGTCCGCCGTGGATTCGAGAATCAGGAGGATCCTTCGTGAGCGTCAAGCCAGGCCCGGAGATCGGATAGTGAGCGGATGTCGAACACGGCTTGGCCGAGTTTCTTGAGCGAATCGAAGGGCAGATCCCGGACCCGCTCCTCGAATTCCTCGGGCAACGAACCGCAGGTCCGGGCGAGTATCGACAGCAACACACTCGCTCCGCCTTCCGTTCTTCCGCGAGCTTCTGCGATGCGTGGGGTTGTTACGGCAGCTCGAGCAGCCAGGCAGCGGCCGCGTGGCGGGTGACTTGGGCGGGCAGATCAGGTATCGGATCGCCGGTCAACGCGATCAGGTGCAAGGTGGCTTGCGGATGCTCTTGGGCCGCCGCCAACAAGGCTCGCATCTCGCGTGCAACGGTCTCCGCGGCATCCAGTTCCGCGCTGACTTGAATCAACTGCTGCTCTCCACCCGGGTAGTGAACGAGAAAATCCACTTCCAGGTTCTCAGCCGTGCGAACGTACGCGGTTTCGGCGCCGCGACGTTCCAGTTCCAATGCCACCGTGGTCTCCAACGCATGTCCCAGATTCGAACGGCCGGAGCGGTCGAACACAGCAATCAAGCCCGTGTCGATCGGATAGGACTTGCGAGGGTTGACCATACGGCGGCGTTCGGAACCGGCGGCGATCGGGATGGTGTGGACCATGAAGGCGTCCTCCAGAAAACTCAGATACTGGTGCAGCGTATCCTTGGCCACAGGGATGCCTTGCGCCCGCAGATCCCCGTAGAAACGGTGGACGCTGAACAAACCGCCGGCATTTCCGAGCAACTGCCGCACCAGCCACCGCAACGCCACCGGGTTGGTCACCCCGTGCCGCTCGATCACGTCGCGCAGCATCGCCGTATCAACATAGCCGCGCAGTAACTCGAAGCGGTCCCGGCGGTCGATCCCTTGAGCCTCAGGAAACCCGCCCTCGGATAAGTAGCTGCGCAGTTGGGCATCGAGTTCGGATCGCCGCGATTTGCCCAGCCGGCTCGTACTACCGACCGGTTCCAATCCGCGATGCCGCAGGAACTCACGGAAACTGAACGGCAGCACCAGCGCCTCCATCGCGCGGCCGCGCATGCTGGTCGCCACCTCGCGGCTCAACAGTCGCGCCGAGGAACCGGAAAGGTACAGCTCGACCTGTTCGCTGTCCTGCACGCGACGGGCAAACGTCTCCCAACCGCTGACCGTTTGGATTTCGTCCAACAAGAACACCACGCGCTGCTTGTCCCGCAGTCCCGGATGCAGACGGTAATACTCCTCGACGATCCAATGCAGCTGTTCGGCCGTCAAGCCGGCAAGCCGTTCGTCCTCGAAGTTGAAATACAGCAACTGCTCGCGCGGCGTTTTTCCTGCCAACCGCTCGGCAACAACCTGCCACAGGAACGTCGTCTTCCCCGCGCGACGTGGGCCGATCACCGCCACCGCTTTGCCGCGAACGGCAGGCACATGAACGTCTCGAAGCGTCATTTCGGGTGGCCTGACAGCCAAGGAATCGACGATTTTCTGTCGCAAGAGATCCCGCATTTGTCCTTCTCCAAAGGATGCTTTTCAGGAAATATATCCTTCCTAGAAGGACAAAGCAAGGGAGCAGGAGTCGCGGGCGAGCCGAATACGACAGCGGATGAAAAGAGACAGCCGATTCTCGTAAGGCGCTTTCGACCAGTGCATTGTCCAGGCTGAATCCGCAGGTTGTGAGCGTATTGCAGCTTTCCACCTCGCGGCGGACAAGGGCCGGGAGTAGTGCAGACCCGGGTTTGCCGAGTATACTGCCGAGGGCCGCTTCGCCGTCGCCAGTCGCTCGGAAGGCAGGAAGGTGACCTGCATTTTCGCCGTCCGGACCCGCTAGGTGAAGGATCAGGCGGGAGATTAAGTGAAAGATTAAGTGAAAGATTAAGTGAAAGATTAAGTGCTGTTGATTCAAACGGGCACCGCGTCGCGGCTACTGCGTATTTTTGGAGGCATACGATGTCGCAGGGACACCCATTCGAAACCGATCTGCGGGACATGATCGCGCGCGGGCAAGTGGTCGCCGTCGTGGGCTCAGGCGTCTCGATGGCGACGACCTCGCAGGCGCCCCTGTGGCGGAAACTGATCCAGTCGGGCGTCGAGCACTGCCGCTCGCTAGACGCTTCGGCGCAGTGGTGCCAGCTCGTGGCGGGCCAACTGGCTCTGGATTCCGAGCCGGATATGCTCCTGGCAGCCGCCGAACTTGTTCACAATAAGCTCCGCCAATACACCGGCGAGTTGGCTCGCTGGCTCCGGGAATCCTTCGAACCGCTGCCGGTCGGCGATCCCACGGTCATCGAGCGACTGGCCGCGCTGAAGCTGCCGCTGGTGACCACGAACTGCGACGACCTGCTCGAACGGATCACACGCAAGGCTCCCGTGACTTGGAACGATCCGCGCAATGCCGCCAAGGACCACTTGGCCGGGTCTCTCACGTGGTCCGGTCTCTCCGAGACCGGAATCGCGTCTCGGAGAGACGCGACCACGTGTAGGCGGCGCAGGTCGCCGTGGGGTCTGGGGCGAAGCCCCAGCGAATTCGAAAATCACGATGTCAAAACAGGGAAGTCCTCGTTGGAGTTCACGCTTTAGCGTGTCTTCTGCGGCGGGCATGGCCCGCCGCGCACGCTGAAGCGTGAACTCCAACAACCGCCTGATCGACGATACCTTCCAGGCTCGGCGGAGACGTTGCGCAGCTTCAAAGACTGCTGTCGATTTTGAAAGACGTGTGGCCTGCTTGCCAGCCGTGCCGAACGGGGAAGCGTTGCGGACGGCATTCGAACGATGAAGGAGCAAGAGACGGTTTATTGGTCCATGTGCCGCGTGATCTGCTGCAGCTCAAGGGCTCCGCGATGGCTGATCCGGCTGCCGTAGATCTGCAGCGCGCGGATCTCGCCGCGGAACTGGCGGTCCAGGCCGTAGCTGTGCATGGTCTGGTTGAAGTTGCCAATCGTCAGGCCGCGCAGGTCGGCGCCCACCGAGCCGTTGTTGTAGTTGGTCTTGCGGTCCAGCCGCAGGTCGGCCGCGCCAGGCGCGTCCTGCGGCGGGCTGAAATACCAACCGACGTTTTCTTGCGCGCGGCTGGCATCGTAAGTGACGGCAAAAAAGGTCCATTTCCCGACGGCCAGCTTGCCCGGAGAACTGTCGTTCTGGACGCGGTCAGGCCATTGGTTGACGGCCAACCGCAAACGGCCGTCCGCGTGGCAGACCAGATCGATGCCGTCGCCGTCCTTGTTCAGGCAAAACACAATCCGGTTGCCGCCCGAGCCGGTCTCCAGACTGGTCGGCCGCACCCAGCCGGAAACGGTAAACGAGCGTAGGCCGCGCAGGTCATCAAGCGGCTTGTCGCCGGCCTGGACCCAGCCCCACGGCGCGCCGGCGGGCAAGACCAGCGCGCCGTCCGCGCCGCGTTTGGCAGTGCCGTGCAGTTGGAGCGCCGGCCGCTCGTCGCCGGCAAAACCGGCGCGGACCATGGGCTGGGTCGTGTCGCGGTCGGTCATCACCTCGGTATGGGCGACGGCGATCGCGCCGTTCTGGTCGGTGACCGTGAGCGTGACGAGGTGGGCGCCTGGCTGGGTGTAGGTGTGCTGGACGTCGTGCCCGGCCGCTTTCGTGCCGTCGCCAAAGTCCCACTCCGCCCGCTCGGCGCTGGTGACGGCCCGGAACGACACCGTCAGCGGTGGTACGCCTTCGCTGGGGGTGGCTTGAATACTGGCTTCCGGCCGCAGCGGTTCGCCCGGGCCGTAAAGCGTGAAGCGGAAGACGGTGTCGGACCGCGCCGGCTTCACGGTGAATTCGCCCGCTTGCGCCGTGCCGGCGGGCGAGATCGTCATGGCCCAGGGATCGATCGTGTCGACTTTGTAGGGCCGCCGGCCGGCCAGTTCTAAGGTCTGCGGGCGCGCGTTGACGCAATAGACCAGATAGTACGCAGCGGGCTTGGCGAGGAGGAACCGGCCCTGGTCGTCGCCCAACGGCTGCAGTTCGTGGAACGGCGGGGCTTCGGCCATCAGATCCTTCAACCACTGGATTCGCTGCGGGCTTTCCCCGCGGAGCACGCCGCCTTTGGCCCACCAGAGGATGTCTTCGGGATGCAGATACGTCTCGCCGTGGCCGACGTAGCAGCCGCTCAGCGTGCCCAGCCAGAACCGCTGCGTCATTTCCTGCACGGTGAGGTTGCCCCACCCCTGCGGGATGTTGCCCTCGTATTTGCACTCGTCGTAAACCACGGGCTTGCGGTACTTCTCGCGGAAGCGGACTCCGCCGTTCATATCCGAGGTCTGAAGGCTGGCATGCGTCACCCAGCCTTTGGTGTGGTCATACCAAACGCGTCCGTTGTGGATGCCCCGCAGTCGGCCGTAGGGATCCTCGCGTTCGAGAATCGCGAAGAACCGGTCCCAGTCCTCCCATTGCTTGTTCCCGCGGTGGCCGGCGGGCCGGTCGGTCATGAAATCGTATTCGTTGGCCAGCGACCACCAGACATTGCGGAAGGCCGCCAGGCGCGCGATGCAGTACCGCAGATAGCGGTCGTCTTCGGTGTCGTTCATGTCGGCAAAGCCCCAGCGGTCGTAGGGATGCCAGAGGATCAGATCCGCCTCGATGCCGAGCTTCTGCAGGTCCAGGATGCGCTGCTCGAAATGCAGCCAGAACGCCGGGTCCGGCCGCGCGAAATCGAACTTGCCATCGGCCTTCTTGACGAACGCGAATCGTTCCGGTTCGTTGCGGTTGTACGTATAGCTTTTGGGAAACACGCAGAAGCGGATCTTGTTGAACGGCGAAGCGGCCAGGGTCTCGAGCGTCTGCCGCTGCATCGATTCAGGCTGATGCACCCAGGCGTAACAGGTCGTCCCGAACTGGTGATAGGGCGTGCCATCGGCATAGCGGAAGTAAACCGTGTCGAAGACCTCGACGGGGCCGTGATTGTCTGCCGAAGGCGGCGTCGCGGTCAGCGCGCCGGACTGGCCATCCAGTTCCGGCCGGTTGCTCGACGTCTCGTACCGCCACGTCCCCGGCGCGGGAGGTGAAAAGCGGATCTTGTACACATCGCCGCCGTCCCAGAATCCGGGCACTTCGATCGTCCGATCGGCCTGTGTGAACCGCGCCCGCAAACTCACGTCGGCATACGGATTCCCGCCGGAAGGCCCACGAAGAACCACTTCGCCATGATCCCACTGCTCGAACGCTTGAGCCGCGACGGCGGCGAGGATGCACAGAAGAAAGACCGGGACATTCGTCGGTACGCGAAACCGTGAATTCGTTCCTCTTGGAATCGGATCGGGGGACATGGAAAGGGAACCTTTCAAAATGATACTGTGATGCTGACAACTCATGTTACACAAATCGGGCGGGGCCTGTGGATGAACGAAGGCCAAGCGACTGTTCGTCGGCGACTCCCAGCCACTCCAGGACGACGCTGTCGCCACGACGGCGGGGCGGTCGCGTTGTTCGAGACTCTGCTGCATAGGATTTCCAAATTGCCATCGGAGTATTGAATCGTCCGACGTTTCATGATTTTACAGCCCTCCGACCGGTTCCCGAACTGCTGCGGAAGTTCCGGGTTCCGCGTGTCTTGGATTCGGTATGCCACAAGGCTGCGAATATGTCGCCGAATCTGGAAAAAACGACCATGCCACGCTGATCAGTCCGGGCTGGCAATATCCGTCCGGAAGATTTTTGGTTACATTCGACGGGGCTCGGCGTACTGAAGAGGTAACAGCTCGGTGGCAACCAGCGATCCACAACAGGTGAGCGATCTGACGACGGACGAATTGGTCCAACTCGTCCGGGGAGGAAATACGGACTACTACGAGGAGATTGTGAACCGCTACCAGCGGGAAACGTTGCGGATCGTCAGCTTTGCGTTGTACGACCGGAGCCAGACGGAAGATATCGTTCAACAAGTGTTTGTGAATGCGTTTGTGCATCTGGCGGATTTCGAGTTGGGCCGGGATTTCGGGGCTTGGCTGCGGACGATCGCCCGCAATGCCGCGCGCGAGCATTTGCGGAACAGCGCCCGATACGATCGACGGTTGAAAGCGTATGGGGATCTAATGAGTCATCGCTGGGCAGACGATGAACGGGCGGTCGAATTCGACGAGTCTCTGCGGCGGGCTCTGCAGGACTGTCTGCAGCGATTGCCTGACAAGGCGGCCCAAGCGGTTCGCCTGCGGTATCACGAGGGACTGGATTACGCGGCCCTGGCCGCCAGGATGAACAGCAGCGCCGGCGCCTTGCGGAATCTGTTGTCGCGGGTGCGGGTCCGGTTGCGGGAGTGCATCGAGCGGGGCATGGCCCGGCAAGGTGACTGATGAACCGAACGGAAGAACTCACCTTGAAACTGATCGACGGGGACATCAGCGATCGCGAGTTCGAGGAACTCGAGCGATTACTGGCGGATGAGCCCGATGCACTGACCGTTCATGGCTCGGTGCTGGACCTGGAAGCCGCCCTGCTCAGTCGGATCGAGCGTTTCGATGTCGCACCGCAGACGATGGCCAGGATCCGCCAATTGGTCCGTCCGCCGGAACCTGCACGGATCTCCGTCGTCAAGCGGCGTGAACCACGGCGCCGACCGCCCTCGCGCCGCCTTGTCCGGATGGCTTTGGCCGCCAGCTTGTTGGCGTTGATCGGTGCCGGGGTGATCTACCACCAGAGATTCGGCAGCACGGCGGTTGACGCCCGGGTGGCGCAGGTGGACGAAGGCGTCGTGGTCGAGCGGGATGGACAAGCGTTGCCGGCGCGGGCCGGGTTGAAGCTGGTAGCGGACGACCGCCTGGTCGTTCCCGCCGGCGCCGCCGCTTCGGTCGAATACGCCGACAGCACGCGGATCATCTTCGGCCCCCAGACTGCCGCCACGCTGCAGACAGGCCGCGGGCTTACGAAGAGGCTTTTTCTGCAGCGCGGCAACCTGGTCGCGCATGTGCCGAAGCAAGCCCAAGGAACGGCGTTGGAGGCATCGACTCCCAGTGCGCACGCCCGCGTATTGGGGACGCGATTCTTGCTGGCGGCGACTCCGGCGAAAACGCGTCTGGACGTGATCGAGGGCCGCGTCACTCTGACGCGCAGCGCTGATCGCGCGGCGGTCCATGTCTCGCGGGGGCAATTTGCGGTCGCGACGCCCGGCACGCCGCTGGTCGCCCAGCCATCGCCGGGGCGGATCACCGAGTCGCTTGTTGTTCTGTACCGCTTCGACGAAGGCCGAGGAACGACGGTGCGAGACCAGTCCGGATTCGAACCCTCGTTGAACTTGCAAGCGGAATCGAGCGAGGGACTTCGCTGGCTGCCGTCCGGCGGGCTGCAAGTCGCCGGCGGGGCGATGCTGAGTTCCACGCAGGCGGCCGAGAAGATCGTCGAAGCCTGCCGGGCCAGCGAGGAACTGTCGATCGAGGCCTGGGTCACACCGGCCCGCGCCGAGCAGGCCGGGCCGGCCCGGATCGTGACGCTCTCCCGCAACACGGAAAGTCGCAGTTTTGCGTTGGGGCAGGGCAGCCGGTTGGAAACGCCGACTGCCAACAATGCCCGTTTTGTGGCGCGCGTGCGGACGACCGAGAAGGACCGCAACGGCGAACCGGCCATCTACAGCCCGGATCAAACCGCCGTGTCGGATCTGACGCACGCGGTCTTCACGCGCAGCCGCGACGGCACGGAACGGCTGTATGTGGACGGCATCCTACGAACGCAGGAGGTTCGCGGAGGCGGCTTCTCGAATTGGGACCGCACTTTCCGTCTGGCCCTGGGCAACGAATTCACCCGCAACCGGGCGTGGGAGGGCGTCTACCACTTGGTCGCCATCTACAGCCGCAGCCTGACCGACGCCGAAGTCCTGCGCAATTTCCGCGCGGGTCGCACGATCGAAGGTCTGCAGCGACAGAGCCTTTAATCCCAAACAGCATCATCCCAGACCGTAATCGCAGTGCATGCGTGGTCTTTGGTATGCTGGATCCGTCAAGGAGGTAATCAATACGGCCAAACAGTTGATCCACCCGGACAAGCCGCAACCGAAGGCAACGCAAAATCCGAAACTCCAAATTGGAAATTCGAATGTCCAAAGCACACACACGGACCCCTGCCGCCACGTTGCTCCGCTGCCATCCTCGACGTCTGTGTGTATCGCTGTTGAGCGTTGCCGGACCTCTGCTTATGGCCAGCGCAGTGCGGGCCACTGAACTCAGTGTCGAGCGGCTCAACGACGGGCAGCCGATCGTCTCGCAGCAGTCGTTTGTCGCGGCCGGGTCGGAGTTTGCCGCGCAGGGCGAGAACATCAATGGCCCTTCGCTGATCCGCGTTCCCGATTGGATCTCGCCGGCCGACCGCCCGTACCCCGGCGCGCGCTACTATCTGTACTTTGCCGACCATCAGGGCGCATTCATCCGCATGGCGTGGGCTGCGGAGATCGTCGGACCCTACGCCTTGTACGGGCAATACGCCTTGGCCGAAGGCAAACTGCGCGGGGTGTTCGATCTGGGCGGGCAGCGCCGGAAATCGCTGGAGAACGGTCTGGAGCTGCGCGGCCACGTCGCGTCGCCCGACGTGCATGTGAACGAGCAGCTCCGCCGCATCGAAATGTACTTCCACGCGCCGACGCACCATGACGGGCGGTCGATTGGTCAGAAAAGCTTCGTGGCCGTCTCCGACGATGGCCTCGACTTCAACCAAGGTGTCCAGCCGGTAGTTCTCGGTTTTGCCTACTTCCGGGTATTCGACATCGCCGGCAGCCGGTATGCCGTGGCCAGCCGGGGTACGCTGTACAAGGTTCGCGAGACGGCCAACCCCTTCGCGCCGCCCGCCGGCTTCGATTACTCGCAGGAACTGTGGCTGCTGCAGGGGACGAATCCTGCCGACAATCCCTTCCAACGAGCCATCGATCGGGCTCGGCGGACTGGCGAGCTTCCGGCGTCGGTGCAGCGGGCACGGCACTTCGCTGTCGAGGTAACCGAGACAGGCGACCTGGTATTTTGGTATACTCGCGTGGGCGATGTGCCGGAACGTTACGCGTACGAAGTGCTTCGCATCGCTCGGCATCGTCTTTTCCCTGAAAGGAGCTGAAATGATCCGTTGCCAACACGTTGTCCGCCACGTCAGGATCGGCGAAGAAACAACTGTCCAATTTCCCACTCTCCCGGTGGGAGAGGGTAGGGAAAGGGGGAAAGGAGATGCGACAGTTTTTTCTTCGCCGGTCCTTCTTGCCGTATGGAGTCTCGCTCATATCGCAGGCGTTGTGGCCGCCCTGGGCGCGGCAAGCGCCGCCGAGATTCCCAACGATTCAGCAGCCGGCGCAGGCAAAGACGCCGGGGTGATCCGGTACGTTGGCGACGGAAGCGATCTGCAGCAGGTGATCGACGATGCTCCGGCACGCGCCACGATTCGCTGCGACCCCGGCTGTCAACTCGAACTGACGGCGCCCGTGACCCTCAATAAAGCCCTGACGCTGAAAGGACTCAATGCCCGGCTCCCGGAGCGGCTTGGCAGAACGAGCCTCATCGTGGTGGAGGCCGAAGGCGTTACGATTGCCGATGTCGAGCTTCACGGCAATTTCGATTCCGTCCACCAGGACGAGCGGGCGCCGTTGATCGCGATTCATGCAGGCGATTTCCGACTCGAACGATGCAAGTTCTTCGACGGCTCCAAGGACGGAGTCGAAGTCGCGCCTCGACGTGATGGCAAAGATATCGTCGGCGGCGTGATTCGGGATATCGAGGCTTTCCGCATCGGCCGCGACGCAGTGTCGCTGAGCGGTGGCAACCGGGGACTGAGAGTGCGGGATGTGACCGTGGAGAATGTCCGCCTGGAAAAAGGATATTTCCGCGGCGCTGTCGAAGTCAGCGACGGGACGGACAGGATCACGGTGCGGAACGTGTACGCCGAGGCGTGCGTCTATGCCATCGATGTTCAGGATCACGGCACGGGCAGTGCGCCAAACACGAACGTGCATATCGAGAACGTAGAAGCCGTTGACTGCAGGCATATCATTCGCACCGCGAACCGAGACCTGGGCCACGCCCATCTGACGCTACGGAAGATCACCGGGAAGAACTGTGCGGCACCGGTTCAGATCTCGAACACCAAGCAGGTGACCATCGAGGGCCTGGCGATCTTGGAGCATCGCGGCAATTCTCCTCCCATTGTCCTGACCAACTGCCATGGCGTGCGGCTGAAGAACGTGACGGTGGAAAGCGCACAATTCGCTGATCAGCCCGTAAAGTCGAGCAAGTGCAGCGAAGTGGACGTCGACGGGCTGGAAGGGAAGCAGCGAATCGATGCCCCCGACCGATAGGACAGGCTCCGTGTGGACGGGATTCTGAACCGGAGAAAGGAAAAGCGATGACATTCCGATTCACATGTGCTACTACATCGAAGACGCCTGGCAGCAGATCCACCGCCTGCATCTGGTGCTGTTGGACCCGGAGCACGGGCTGTATCATCAGGGCCGCGGGTTCCAGGGCGAGGGCGTGCTGAGCGCCGACCATTGGAGCCGCGGCAACGGCTGGGCGGCGCTGTCGTGGGCCGCGCTGGTCGGGCATCTGCCGGACGACGATCCTCGCCGGCCCGAGATCGAAAAGCTCTTCCGCGAGTTCATGGCGGCGGCCGTGCGCTACCAGGATGCCGACGGCATGTGGCGTCAGGAAATGACACTGCACGACGAGCGGTCCTACCCGGAAACGTCCGGAACGGGCCTGCTGCTGTTCGCTATGGGCGTAGGCATCGAGCGCGGCGTGCTGGACGCTTCGTACCGCCGACATTTCCTCCGCGGGCTGCGCGGTTACCTCCGCTACATCGAGCCCGACGGATCGGTCAGCCATACGTGCCGCGGCACGCTCTGCCCGGATGACGGTTCGATCCAGGCGTACTTGAAACGCCCGTGGGTCATGAACGATCCGCACGCCTTCGGCCCCGCCGTGTTGGCCTTGGTGCAGGCCCATCGAATCGGCATGGAACAGATTGTGACGGAGTAAAATCGTTGCCCCATGCCGATTTGTCAGGGCGCGATGAACAGCGTCTGTTTATCGGCGATGAGAATAGGCGAATCGTAGCAGGGAACGGCCTTGAAGCGATGGACCATCCCCTCCTGTTCCCTGTTGGCCTCTGGAACTTCGTACACGTGACCCGTCCGCAAATCGACGTACACCGGGTCGGTGAACCGTCCGCGGGCGAATGTCAGATCGACCGGCGTCTTGGCGTTGCTGTCGGAGGGAATCGCGTTGTGGAACCATACCGTAACGACCTGCCCGCCGGAGGCTCGGTGCTCGTATCCGAACACGGTCAGGGGCAGGTCGTCGGGCATCCGGACCGGGTAGTCACGAATTCGCTCAAGCCGGTCATCGAACACCGAGGCGAGGTTCTGCACGGCGTAGTAGGCCTGCTTGGGACGTTCGACGGTCAGGTCATCGCGCGCCAACAGGAGCCCCTTGCGGTTCATTTCGTCCGGGTACTTCATGTCCACAATGCCGAACACCGACGACTCCCTGCCGCGGCCCAGGTCGGCCAACAGGCGTCGGAGTACGTGCTTCGACTGGGTAAGTTCCGTCCAGTGATGCCGGTTCAGGGCGCGCTTTTCGCACCACTGCGACGGACAGCCGGCCTCGCCCTGGCGGATAACGATCCGATCGGAATACTTCGCCACCACCTTCTCCAGCTCGCGCTCCGGCTCGTCGGGGTCGGGATTGGGCCGGTGCCGATGGTAGGTCACCTGGCCGACCAGTTGGACCTTGTCCTGCTCGGCAAGGATAGCGAGGACCTTGTCGGCGTACTTGTAGTCAACGCCGCTGCCGAGCGACATCGCCAGGATGACGGCGTCGGGCTGGACGCATCGCACGGTCTCGGCGGTAAGGATGAGCAACCGGGCGTAGTCGGCAGCGGGAACCCGATAGTTCGGCTCGTTCCACACCTCCCACTCGCGAATCACCTCCTTGTAGCGCTCCACGTTGGCCCTGACCCACTTGGCCCATGCGTCGCGGGCCTCGCCGGAGGTCGGCACGCCGCCCATCAGCCGGGCTTGACCGCCCCCCTCGTAAATCGGATTCCCGTAGCTCAGACACATCCAAGGCGTGACGCCGTGCTTCGGCATGTCGAACACGATGCGGTCGATCCAGGCGAAGTCGTACACGCCTTTCTTCTGCTCGGTCTTCGCCCAACCCGCCTGGATGCGCGCCTTCTTGATGCCAAGCGGTCCCAAGTACTCCTTCCAGTTGTCGTAGCTCGTGAAATCGCGGTCCATCGTCTCGGCGCCCACCGACCAGTTCGAGCCGTTAATATCCGTAGCCTGGCGCGGCGCGATCTTCCCGACGCGAGGGAACGGGATGCCTTCGTGTTCCTCAGCCGCCAGGGCCGATGCCAAGCCACAAAAGGCGGACAGCGCCACGAGAATACTCAATCGCATGACAGGATTCCTTTTGGTATTGGTTCCAGTAAGTCCGTGAAACGCACGCGGTTCACTCCGATTCTATCGGTCCGTTTCCGCAACGAGTTCTCCTTGTGGTTGGGGGCTCCTCTTCTTCACCGTTGCATGGATTCGGGCGAGCGGGGGCCGTCGGTTTGCGATGTTTGGGTCTACTTCGCAAGCCAGTGGGGTTCTCCTAACTTTGGGGTTGCGTCGTCACGGCGTCGGCGGGAACGTCGGCGCCCAATACCACGCCGCGGGCGGAGCCGGACAGGTCGATCCCGCTCAGGCAGATGTTTTTCGTGCCGGTGCCCTCGACCTGGAGGAACACCTCGGCCCCTTCGGGGCAGGCCGACTGCTCGATGACCACGTCGCGGCAGCCGCGAAGCCGCATCACCGGCGACTGCTTCGGCCGAAGCGCCACGCGCTTCAGTCGCAGATCGCGTACATACTCCGCCTGGAGCCCGGTATGCGACGCGATGGAAACGTCCTCGATGTTCACGCCTTGGATCGTATCCGCAGCGGGCAGGCCGAGCAACTCCACCGCCGCCCGCGCGCTCTCGCACTCGATGTTGCGAATATCGATATTCCAGAACACGGGCATGCGGTCGCGGTCGCTCGTTCCGCTCGAGTAGCGGAGCGTCATGTGAATGGCGGCGCCGACTTCGGCCATGGTGATGTTTTGGAACCAGAGGTTCTCCAGGACGCCGCCGCGGCCCGGCAGCGACTTGAGGCGAATGCCCCGCTGGGTGCCCTCGAAGCGGCAATCGTGGACGAAGACGTTGCGGATGCCGGCCGACATTTCGCTGCCCAGCACGATGCCACCGTGCCCCCGCTTGGTTCGGCAGCGGCGCACCACGACGTTCTCGCACGGCTTGCCGACCGCCCAGCCGTCCTCGTTGCGGCCCGCCTTCAGGCAAATGCAATCGTCGCCCGTGTCGAGGTAACAATCCTCAACAATCACGTTGCGGCACGAGTCGGGATTGATGCCGTCGTTGTTCGGCCCCAGGCTCGTCACGCTCACACCTCGCACCGTCAGGTTCTCGCAGGTGACGGGGTGCACGTTCCACGAGGGACCGTCCACCACGGTGAACCCTTCGAGCAGCACGTTCTTGCAGTCGATTGGCTGGATAAAGCAGGTTCGCACCCCGTCAGCCTCGGTGCCGAAAACTCGCTCCTCGACCGGTATCTGGTCGGCGCCCATCTGGAACAGGCGGGTCATGCCGGGCTGCCGCTTCTTCCACGGCCACCACGCCTGCCCCTGCCCGTTGAGCGTCCCCGAACCGGTCACGGCGATGTTCTCACAGTGGCGGGCGTAGATGAGCGGCGAGTAGTTGTAGCACCGCGTGCCGCCGCGCTGCATATAGACGACGGGCAGGTAATCGTCGAACTTGTCGCTGAACCGCAACTCGGCCCCTTCGGCCAGGTGCAGGTTCACGTTGCTTTTCAAGTGGATGGGTCCGGTGAGCCAGACGCCTTCGGGCACGAGCACGCGCCCTCCGCCCGCCTCGGCGCACGCGGCGATGGCTGCCGCAATCGCCTTGGTGTTCATCGCCTCGCCGCCGGGCTTGGCGCCGAAGTCGGTAATTGCGAAGATGCGGTCGGGGAAGGTCGGCTCGGTGTAGCCGGGCATGTCGAAGGGGATTGGAGCAATCGGCTTTGCCACCTTCCCGGCGTCGGCACTGGCCGCGGTAAACCGGCCGAGCGCGCCTGCTGTAGGAAGCATGAGGCCCCAGCGGAGCAGCGAACGTCGAGTCAATCGGGACATGGTCATCTCCTTTTTGGTGTCACCGAACGCAAGTAGTCGGATTGTCCAGCCTGTGAGTGTGCCGCAAAGCGAAAGTCACTGCAAGCAGACCGCGATGTCGTGACGGCCGAAACACCGAACTAAGGATCGGCGAGAAAACGACTCCCGACGCCCTTCGCCTCCGGATCAACCTCGCTCGACAATTCACGGAGTTTTTGCAAATTCTCTGCGAAGTTTGCGCAGCGACAAGCTTGGCCTTCCATACCACAAGCTAAAGGAGCAGCGTGCCATGACGATGAGAATTCCGAGTTTCGCTTTTTACCTGTTGGCCGCGCCGGCCTTGCTGGCGGCGCTCGGCACCGTTGCGCTGCCAGCGGCTGCGGAGCAGAGCGGCTTGCGCGATCCGCCGGACCAGGCCCGGCTGAAGGCCGTGATCCGGTTCGCCGACAACGTCCTGGAGCACGGGCGGGACCGTTACGGCGAAAAACCCACGCCGCTGCTCGTCGACGGCGTCAACGTCGACACGCTCGAGCCGGTGCGATGGGTCTACAAAGGCCAGGAGTGGATCCCGTCCAATCTGGCCAGCCATCAGAACTTGTTCCGCACGCTCGTGGGTTTGAGCAATCTGACCGGTGAGGGGCGCTACAAGCAAGCGGCCGTGGAGGAGATCGCCTACCATGTCGAGCACCTCCGCAGCCCCTGCGGCCTGCTCTACTGGGGCGGTCACCGTTTCATCGATCTCGGCACGAAGAAGGTGGTCGGCGAGCAGAACAGCCACGAGCTGAAGTTCAACTTGCCCTTTTACGAGTTGATGTGGGAAGTGAATCCGGCCGCGACGGAGAAGTACCTCAAGGCGTTCTGGAACGCTCACGTGTTGGACTGGGGCAAGTTGGACATGAACCGCCATGGCAGGTACGGCAAAACGATGGGCGCCTTGTGGGAAAGCACTTTCCAGGCCCCCGAGCCGTTCTTCGAAGCCGACGGCCTCACCTTCCTGAACTGCGGCACGGATCTGATTTACGCCGGCGTGCTTTTGCACCAATTCACCGGCGACCAGGGCGCGCTGGTCTGGTCGAAACGGCTGGCCGAGCAGTACGTCAAGGCCAGGCATCCAAGGACGGGGCTGGGGGTCTATCAATACAGCAAACCGCGGCGCCGCCAACAACCTCCCGCCGCAGGCCCGCTGCCCACCGGGTCCAACTACGGCGACCGCGCCGAAAACCAGTTCGGCGCCGAGTTCGGCGAAATCGCCCGCGAGGGCTACCTGCTGCGCTCCCCCGACTCGATCTACGGCAACAACGCCATCGTCCAGTTGCAGCTCGCCGAGCTGCTTGGCCAAGAAGGTGCGGAACTGCTCGCTTGGACCCGCCAGGGCCTGCATGCCTGCGCCCGGTACATGGTCAACCCGGACACCAACGCGGTGCGTCCCCTCTGGGCCGACGGAACGGATTTGACCGACTATGTCATGAAACGCGACGGCTACTACGGCAAGGCGGGAACGGTGTTCCGCACGCAGCAGGCGTCGGCGCTGTTGTTCTGGTCCTACGCCCTCGGCCACCGGCTCACCGCCGACGGCTTGCTCTGGGAAACCGCGCGGAACATCGCCCGCGGCGACGGCCTGGGCGACCTGGGCACAGCGCCGGGCAGGGACGTGCGCGTCGATCTGGAGACGGAAAACGCCGACCCGATCGCCCTGTTCGGCGTCCTGGAAGTCTACCGCGCCGCCGACGCGCCGGCCTACCGCGACCTGGCACGCCGCATCGGCGACAACATCGTTCGGGAGCGTTTCCACAAAGGGTTTTTTCTACCCGGCGCCAGCTATGTGAACGCCAACTTCAACGCCTTGGAGCCTTTAGCCCTCCTGTCGCTGGAGGCGTTGCTGCGCGGTGATCCTCAAGCGGTTCCGCGGTACAACGGCGGCCGCGGCTACATCCACGGCCCGCACGACGGCCTGGGCCGGACCACCGACGCCACCGCCATCTGGTCCCGGCGAAGAAAGGGATGAAGTCCAATTTTCTTCTTGGGGAGTGCCGCGCCATGAAAAGGGCCGTTTGTGCGATGATCGCCGTGTTTCTGGCGGGCGGGCCGGATGCCGCGTGGCCGCAGGCCGGGCCGGCGGTGGAGGATTTCATTGATAACGAAATAGGTGACTGAATGAAAACCGCAACGATGTTTCACAAAGCGTTCCCACTGCGTTGCGCCGTCATGATGGCGGCCGGCCTCGTAGCGGCGATGGGCTCGGCGCAGCTGGCCGAGGCGGCAGATGCCGACCAATCGGAGGCGGCATCGACCATCGTCGATCGCACCACGCCCGCGATGCCTTTTGACCCGGCGGCCGATTTTGGCGATTGGCAGACTCGACTGCGCAAACGGCTCGTGGACATTCTCGCCCTTCCCGCAGGCCCTCACGGCCCGCTCGACGCCCGCATCGAGCGCCAGGAAAAGAACGAACAATACACGCTGGACCGGCTCGAGTTCACCTCCGAGCCGGGCGAGGTGGTGCCCGGGTACCTGCTGCTGCCAAAGAACGGGCAGCCTCCTTACCCGGTGATGATCTGCCTGCAGGGGCATTCGCCGGGAATGCACATCTCCATCGGCCGGGCGAACACGCAGCGCGACCAGAGGTCGATTGACGGAGGACGCGACATTGCCGTCCAGGCCGTCGCCCGCGGTTGGGCCGCCTTCGCCATCGAGCAGCGCGGATTCGGCGAGCGGGCTGAAAAGGGCGTCGCGTGCCGCGACGCCTCCCTGCGGGCGTTGCATTGCGGCCGACCGATCACCGGCGGCCGAGTGCTCGACGTGATGCGCGCGATCGACCTGATCGAATCGCGCACGGATCTGGACGAGCGGCGCGTCGGCTGCATGGGCAACTCGGCCGGGGGGACGGTCACGTTTTACGCCGCCTGTGTCGAGCCCCGCATTCGCCTGGCGGTCGTCTCATGCGCGTTCTGCCCCTTTGCTCACTCCTGGCTCGCCCTTCCCGCCCGCTGCGCCTGCGGCTACCTGCCGGGCATCTACGCCGTGGCCGACATGCCCGACCTGGCCGGCCTCATCGCGCCCCGCCATCTGCTTGTGGTCGCCGCCACCAGGGACAGCCTTGCTCCGGTGGAAAGCGTGCAGCGAGGGTTCCAGACCGTCCAGGCCGCGTTCCAGGCCGCCGGCGTTCCCGACCACGCCCGCCTGGTCGTCGGCGACGGCGGGCACCAGTTTTATCCGGAAATCGCCTGGCCGGTCATTCAGGCCGTGTTGGAGTCGTGGTAGGCGGAGCCCCCGATGATTCTTCCCACTTGCAATAGGAGCCGCATCCATGAACCGTCCATCATTAACCATGGTGATCCTACTCGCCGCGGCCTGTTGCCCGCCGGCGACCGCTGTTAGTGACGACGACGTTGTCCTGTTCGACTCCGGCGACTTCACCGACGAAGTGGCTTACGCGCCGGGCGAGTTGGGCCAAGTGAGCCACGGGGGCGGGCGGTGGACCCCGGCCGGCGGCACGGCTCGGCCGGCACAGATCGTCGCGCTGGAGAACGACCGCTTCGCCCGCGCGTTAAGACGCTACCAGACGGGGCAGCAGCCCACCGACGCCGATCTGCTCGATTTTCCCCCCGCAGCCCTCACGAAACTGACTGTCTCCTTCGACGCTCGCGTCTCTACACCCGACTCGCGGACGCTCGACCTTGTCCTCCTCCGCCCTGGTCAGACGGGCGCCAAGGACCAGGCTTCGGTCCTCATCTGGGGACACACGCCGGGAGAGATCAGCTGTTTCGATGGCGCGTACCACGACATCGCGTCCATTGACGGGCAGTGGCACCACTACCAGCTCGTTCATGACCTGGCGGGCAACGCCTTTGACTTGTCGATCGACGGCAAGCTGATCGGCAAGCGGCTCGGCTGGCGAAACACGTTTTCGCCGGACGCCGCGTTCGGGCGACTGCGGATCAGCAGCATCCGCGGCGAGCGGGGCCAGTATGCCGACATTGCCAACCTGCGCGTCACCGCGCAGCCCGCACCGCCGGCGATTGCCCTGAGTGAACCGGCGCTTCCGGGAAGGCTGCTGGATCCCGATCGCCCCCTGCGTTTCCAGATCACAGCCGACCGCCCCGTCCAACCCGGTTCGATCCGCCTATGGCTCAACGGCGACGAGGTCACTGAGCGGCTGTCTGTGGAGGGCACGCCGCTGGCCCGCGAGGTGTCGTTGGCCGGACTGGCGCCCGACACCTCCTACCGCGCAGTGATCACGGCTGAAAATGCCCGCGGGCAGTCCAAGCGGGAGGAGCGGTTCTACACCTTTCGCAAGAAGGTTGACGGCTACCGCGGCATCTGGTTCACCCTCGGCCAGATGACCGGCGAGTACGGCGACAAGTACTCCGGCGGGCTGGCGTTCTGCTTCAGCCACACGCTCACGCCCATGGCCGTCTATGCGCCGGAGGTGAAGAAGACGTTTTTCGTGTATGGCGGCACCACGGGGCCGGAAGACCGGTACCTGTTGGCGATGGCGTCGTACTACGACCACGAAAAGCACCGCGTGCCGCGACCGACGATCGTCCGCGACCAGCGGGGCATCAACGATCCGCACGACAACCCCAGCCTCGCCATCGATGCGCAGGGGTATGTGTGGGTCTTCATCGCCGGCCGAGGACGCCATCGCCCCGGGCAGATCTTTCGCAGCGCCGAGCCCTACTCGGTCGAAGCTTTTGAAGAGATCATCTCCCGGGAACAGACCTATTCGCAGCCCTGGTACGTTCCGGGACAAGGATTCTTGCACCTGCTCACCCTCTACACGCGCGGGCGCGAACTCTACTGGGAGACCAGCCGCGACGGGCGGGACTGGACGGCCAACCTGGCCGAAGACCTTCGCAAGCTGGCCGGCTTCGGGGGCCACTACCAGGTCAGCCGGCTGCACGGGAGCAAGGTGGGAACTGCGTTCAACTACCATCCCGGCGGCAGCGTCGACCGCCGCACCAATATCTACTACGTCGAGACCAGCGATTTTGGCCGGACCTGGACCACGGTCGCCGGCCGACCCGTCGCGACTCCGCTGGAAGACCCGCAGAACCCGGCCTTGGTGGTCGACTACGAGGCGAAGGACAGACTGTTCTACATCACCAAGCTCCTCTTCGACGAGGAGGGCCGCCCGGTGATTCTGGGCGTGTCCAGCGGCGGCTTTGCGCCCGGGCCGGAGAACGATCCGCGGACTTGGGAGATTACCCGCTGGACCGGAGCGCAGTGGGTCACGCGGCCGGTGGTCACCTCGGACCACAACTACGACATGGGCAGCCTATACCTCGAGGGCGACCGCTGGACCGTGATCGGCCCCGCCCTGACCGGCCCCCAGCCGTACTTCACCGGCGGCGAGGTGGGCCTTTGGGTCTCGACCGACCGCGGCGCCAACTGGCGTCTGGAGCGCGAGATCACCCGGAACAGCCCGATGAACGTGCGGACTGGAAATGGTTTGTTGACAAGCGGGTGTAAACCCCGCCGGAGTAGCTCCTAGCCAGAGGCTCCGTATCGAGTGTTGCAGCGTTGGTATAAGGGCGGCAAAGTGGGTGGTAACCAGGCACTCCCCCGAAGTCCAGCGTTGAAGCGTACACAGAAAGGACGCGAGGATGAATGGACCGGGCGTAGCCGTCCGGCCGTGAATGGTATTGAGCTCCGAAATCTTTGTATCTATCGGATCCTGCCCAGGGCGTGTTCATACCTGAAGGCAACACCGATCACCGCGCCTTGGCAAGCGGTGATCGGAGACCCGGAGTCGAAGGCCCATTCGCGTGTCACATTATGTCAGCAAGGCAACCAGCGAGGCCCTGAAGTTCTTGGACGCATCATGAAGACCAATCATGCCCGTCCGAGTATGCCCGACAAGCCTCACAAGCAAGGGAGGCAAATGACAACAGGGAGTCCGAAGGATGCGAAGTACCGTTGAAGCTCGACAACCGATCGAGTGGATCGAAGCCGGGTAATGCCGGTGCAGGGAAGGCATCCAAGCCAGCACGCGAGACGATCGGGCCGCTTTCCGGACACAGCGCCGGACTTTGGGCGGTTTCCCGGCGTCCACGCAACGGGCGTCTCGCCCGCAGGTGCTGGTGGGGAGCCGGATGCGTTAACGGCGCACGTCCGGTTCTGAGAGGGGCCAGGGGTCAATTGGACACGGATCAAATATTGTGACACCACCAGAGGAAACGGGTGGACAACAGGGAAAACGAACCGTATCCTAAATCCGAGAGACCCCGGCCTACTCACGCACAGCTACGTCCGCCGTCCGCACAACCCGGCCGATCCGTTCTTCGCGTTCTGGGCCGACGGCGATTCGAGCCAGTTTTCCATCTCGCGGCTGTTTTTCACCAACTCGACCGGCGACCGGCTGTACATGCTGCCTTACGAGATGGAGGACGACTACGCCGAGCCGATTCTGCTGGAGCCGCCAACGCCCCCGTCGGCGGAGGATTGACGGGTGCGGTCCGCTTCACGGGCATCCCGCCGGCAGCGATCGCGTCGTTGGACGCCATCTTTTCTGGCACCTTTTCCTCTTTTCCAGCGAATGAATGAACCGGCAAGGGAAGAATTATGTCGAACCGCAAATCGCAATTCGGAGTGATCGTTTTCCTGTCCGCGGGCCTGCTGTTGGCTGCCCAGGCCGGTCGATATGCAAGGTTGTTTGCCGGCGAGCCCCCGTTGGTCGAGGAGAACTATTTCCAGTACCCGTACGAAGAGGTCTTCGACTACTACGTGATTGAGGCTTGGCGGGATCTGGACGAACCGGTCCCGGCCTACACGCCCGAAATGGTCGCCCGACACACGCGCCTGGTCGGCAAGCTCCCTTGGGTCATGCCGACCACGAGTGCCGACGAAGGCATGCTCCTGGGCCGGACGTCGGGTTGGCCAAAGAATCCCGAGTTTCCCGAGGACCCGGAAATCGCGCCCCAGCCCATCTACGGCTACCAGATCACCGACCCCCGCCCAGATGGACCAAAAGTCAAAATAATCCTGGCTGTCGGAAATCATGCGACCGAGTTCACCGGCAACTGGGTTCTGGAGGGAATGGTGAACTTCGTGGCCGGCAGCGACCCGCGGGCAATCTATCTGCGGAGCAAGGCGGTTTTCTACGTGTATCCGGACGTGAATCCCGAGGGCCGATATCAAGCCGTGCATCGGATCAACCTGAAGGCGGCGCCGGATCCCAATGCGGGAACGAACATGCGCAAGCGGGGCAACCCGGAGCTGTACGCTGCCGGCGAGGCGGACCACAACCGGGTTTGGACGACCCGCGGCAAGTTCTCTACGGTCGACATGATCACGGCGGCGATGCGGAAGGATACCGGCGGCCATGCCGACTATCTTTGGGACATGCACGGCCCGCAAGCGACAGCCAATTGGCGCTCGCCGCGCATCGAGGCGCGCATCAACCCCTATGCGGAGGCACTGATGAAGCGCGAGCCCGACGTGCTCCGTTGTGGCCCGCCGGGGAGTTTCAAGAAAAACGTGGCCAGTGGGCCGCCGGGCAAGTTGTCGTTATGGGCAGCCAGCGAAGAGGGACTGAACGTCACGTACCCCTATGTCTACGAACCGGGCGGCTGGACGCGGGAGCGACTGCTGCAGGCCGGCCGCAACCTGGCACTGGCGCTTCACGATGTCCTGGCAGGCGAGCAATAGATCGCGTGACCTTTTGGGAGAGACTTTTGGGAGAAAAACGATGAGCAGCACGACCTGTTGGTGTGCGGCGATTTTGTTCTGCCTGTTCGCTTTCCAGTCGGTTGCCGCAGGGCAACGGCGCGCGGGGGCTGGCTGTGCGGAATACGCCGGGGCGCGCCGGCGGTTTCAGGGCATCCCCAGCCTGGCCCGCAGTCGCAAAGGCGGCCTGTGGGCGACCTAGTACGGCGGTAAGACGCCCGGCGAGGACCACAACAATTACGTGGTGCTGGTCACCAGCGGCGACGACGGCCGAACCTGGTCCACGGAGGTGACGGCACGATTTCCATCATCTATGATTAAAGTCGCACGCCCGATGGAGCCATCCTGATGGCTGTGTTTACCGAAGAAGACGCGCGGGCCGGCGAACCTGTCAGCGACAAGGTCCGCCTGCGAGTCGAAGTGGCCCGCCTTGACGATGAACGAAGTTAAAAGGAACAGAGTCACTTTGTTTCAAGGCGAACCGGTTTTCCGGGCCTTGCGTGCGCGATTAAAGAGTCCTTCGTTGCGACGTGAATCAGGACCCTATGATGAATATGAAACTGTCCACGCTCACTGTTTTGGTGACATGCGTCTTGTGTCTCGATACACCGGCCGGCGCCGCCGAGTTCGTCCTCGTGGAAAACGGCCTCAGCCGGGCGCCGATCGTCGTCTTCCAAGGGGCTCCGCCGATGACCCGCGGGGCGGCCGAGGAGCTAGCCCAGTACATCGAGAAGATCAGCGGTGCGCGTCCGAAAATCATCGAAGGCCAGCCCGATCCGCTTCCGCAGCGCGCCATCTGGGTCGGCTTTCAGCCGAAGCTGAAGGAGCTGTTCCCGGACATCGACTTCGATTTCCAGCATCCGGAAGAAATCCTCATCGCCGCGAACGAAAACCATCTGATCATCGCGGGCCGCGACCGCTGGGATCCGGACCATCTGGTGGTCGAGGGCATCGACGAGCAGATCGTCGGCAAACAGATGGAGTACGGCACGGTCAATGCGGTGTACACGTTTCTGCAGGAGCAACTCGGCATCCGCTGGCTTTGGCCGGGCGAGTTGGGTGAAGACTTGCCGCGGCGAGCCACGATTTCGATCGCCCCGATGGAGGTCCGTTACCATCCGCAGATCCGCGCCCGCGGCGGGCTGTTCAACTTTTCGGCGCTCAGCAACCGCGGCTACGGCCGCGCCCACGAGTGGACGCGGCGGCAGCGTTTGCAATTGGGTTCCTTGAAACTGCACGGTGGCCACGCCTTCACCGACTGGTGGGAGCGGTTCCACGAAACGCACCGCGAATACTTCGCGCTGCAGCCGGACGGCGAGCGGAGCGGCTTTCCCAACCCGCGGACGGTCAAGCTCTGCCAGTCGAACCCGGCCGTGTGGCAGCAGTGGCTGGCCGATGTCGAGAGGAAACTGGAAAAGGACCCGACGCTGCAAGTCTTCAGCGGTTCGCCCAACGATGGCTGGGCCAGCGGACATTGCACCTGCGAGAACTGCCGCACGTGGGACCATCCCGATGGCGAGCCGCGGCAATTTCACTGGAAAAGCGGAAATGAAATTCATCCCGCACTCTCCGATCGCCACGTGACGTTCGCCAACCGCTTGGCCGGTCTCTTGAAGGAACGCTATCCGGACAAGCAGTATTACGTGTCGATGATCGCCTATGGGCATTCCCGCCCTGCGCCGGTCCAAGCCGTCCCGGCCGAAAACGTGATCATGGTCAGCGTGGCGAACTTTTTTGGGCGATCCGACGACGACGACCGCGGTTCGACGCGGGGCACGACGCACCGCGAGCAGTTCGCGGCCTGGGGCAAAGTCGCCCCGCATCTGACGTGGCGGCCGAATACCGGCAGCCCGGCCGGTTGGCAGCAGGGCTTGCCCGACGTCTCCATGACGCAGTTGGCTGTGGACTTTCGCTTCGTGGCCGATAACCACTGTGTCGGCCTGTTTGTCGACAGCGTCTGGGAACACTGGGCTACGCAAGGCCCACAGTATTATCTGATGGCGCAGCTCGCCTGGAATCCGCGAATCGACGACCGGGCGGTGCTGGAGGATTACTACCGCCGCGCTTTCGGTCCGGCCGCCGAGCATGTGAAAGCGTACTTCACCGTCTTCGAAACCGCCCGGCGGGCGCATGTCGCCGAGCACGGCGGCCGCGCGGGGCTGTCCATGTTCACGGAGTTGTACACGGCCGATTTGCTGAAACGAGCCAAACGCGAGTTGGACCGGGCCGTGGCGGACGTGGCTGCGGGGCCGCAAGTTTACCGGCGTCGTGTGGAGTTCGTCGCGGCAGGGTTCGACTACACGCATCGGATGGTCGAGAACGTCCATTTCATGGAACACTATTGGTCCCGGCCCAACGAGCAGGTCGCGAAGAAAGTTCTAGCCAACTGGGACGCGATCCAGAAGATCCTCGACGCCCATCCGTATGCTCTCAATCCGGGGCCGCTTCGTCCCACCACACCGCGCATGGCCGGGCTTCATCCCGAGTACCCGGCCCCCAAATGGAAACCGCAGCCGAAATCCGAGCGGCCGGAAGACTTGGATCTGGATTGAAGCTTGTTTTTTTGATCCCCTGACAAAGCCCACGACTGAAATGCCCGACTTGACAAAAGTAAACGCGTTCGGCATGGCTGACGAAAAGGAAACCTCCCGATGAATTCATTACTTCTTGTTCTCAGTCTCGTGTTGACAGCTCCCGCGCCGCTGCAGGCCGGTGCGGCGACCAGCAACATTACTCCCCCCTTGGGAACGCGGATCGTGGGCGGCTTTGCCCCTTATCCGGCCGAGCACATTCACGACGAACTGCACGCCCGTTGCCTGGTGTTGGACGACGGCCAGACCCGGCTGGCGCTGGTGGTCTGCGATCTGCTGGGCCTGCACCGCAGCGTCAGTATCGAGGCGCGGCGGCTGATCGAAAAGGAAACCGGCATTCCGCCGCGGAACGTGCTGATCTCCGCCACCCACACGCATTCGGCCGGAACGGCACTGGGCCACAACCGCTACGCCAACGAGCAGGAACTGGACGACTACCAGCGGTTCGTCGCCCGGCGCATCGCCGACGGCGTGCGCCGCGCGTTGAATCTGTTGCGTCCGGCCGAGATCGCCTTTGCCCGCGTGGACGTGCCCGAACAGGTCCATAATCGCCGCTGGCGGATGCGCGAAGGGTCCGTTCCGCCCAATCCCTTCGGGAAAATCGACAAGGTGAGAATGAACCCGCCCGTCGCCAGTCCCGATCTGATCGAGCCGGCCGGGCCGGTCGATCCGGCGGTCTCGATCATCGCCCTGCGCGAGCCGGACGGGCGGCTCATCTCGGCGTACTGTGCCTACTCGCTGCACTATGTCGGCGGCAGCGGGCAGGCGCACGTCTCGGCCGATTATTTCGGCATGTTCTGCGAGGCGTTGAAACGCCGGCAGCCCCGCGGCGACGCCGAGCCGCCGTTTGTCGCCCTGTTGGCCAACGGCACCAGCGGCGACATCAACAACATCGACCGGCTCAATCCGCGCGGCAGCCGCGTGCCGTACCAGCGGATGCGCGAGGTGGCCGAAGACGTAGCCGGCAAGGTCCAGGCGGCGCTCGACAAGATCCAGTCGTGGCAGGACCGCGTGACGCTGGATGCCCGCTCGCGCGAACTGCAACTCGACTGGCGGACGGTCGAACCGGAACTGCTCGAGTGGGCGCGGGCTGTGGAAGCCCAGGCGCCGCGCGTCCCCGGCGGCGACGTCCCGGTCGGGGCCAAGTTTGCCACCGAGCGGGATTGGGTTCAGCGGCTCAGCTACGCCGGTCGCATCCAGTTGCTGGCCGAAGCCAAAGGGCCCGCGCTGGTGCCGGTGCAAGTGTTGCGGATCGGCGACATCGTCATCGGGACCAGCCCGTGCGAAACGTTCGCCGAAATCGGCCTGGAGTTCAAACAGCACAGCCCCCTGCCCCATTCGTTCATGGTCTCGCTGGCGCACGGCTATATCGGCTACCTGCCGACGCCGCGGCATTTTGAAATGGGCGGCTACGAGACCTGGCCCGGCACGAATTATCTGGAACCGCAGACGTCGGTCAAATTGCTCGACGCCCTGATCGAAATGACCGCCGAACTCGTGCCGCGGTCGAATGAGAAAAAATGATGGGACGCATGTCCCGCCTGCCAACAGGAGCAACAAGATGAGACGTCACCGGATTCGTTGTGACCTGCTAAGTGCCTCGGTCTGGAAATCCGTGGGATTCGCCTCGATCAGCGCGCTGTCGCGGCTTGCGTTGACACTGGCGTCGCCGCCCGCGGATGTCAGCAGGGGACAGACGAACCGATCGTGGTCCTATCATTTTGACTGTGCGATCAGCTGCTAGCTGTCGGCCGAGCCCGTAAATCAAACTGGATCGCGAAAGCAGTTGTGCATTGAAATGTGACTTCACTAAAACGGAATGCGATGCGGTCAATGAATAGCCATGCACGCCGGTCTTCGAACGGGTGCGATTCCCCGCATGGCGGAACGGACTTGGCCTGTTGAGGTCTTCGCGTCGTTCATTGCAAAGATGTCTTCAGAATGCTCGACAAAGCGGGTTTCAGAACGATTAGGTCTTTTGGCGGCAGCCAACAAGGTGGGCTTGAAGAATTGATTTGTCAGTTGGCTCACCTGGCCCCGCCACCCAACGCAAAATCATTCGTCCGAAAAGAAGGGTCCGGCGGTGATGCTGGCGTCGAATGCTTCTGGATCATGAAAGACGGGTCCGAGCATGCTTGGCAAGCAAAGTATTTTCTCGATGCAATCACCCCGAGCAACTGGACTAAGATCGACGATTCTGTTGAAACTGCACTCAAGAAACATCCGAATCTCAAGAAATACTACGTTTGCGTTCCCGTGGACAGAACGGACACGCGTTCGACTGGACCGG
>Ga0351889_10140_pt1 | contig 26876 bp, 27 predicted proteins | sample TotcelFGM3001M14_FD_206767 | JGI IMG/M metagenome (GOLD analysis project Ga0351889, IMG submission 206767) | Enriched cells from coal bed in the Powder River Basin, Montana, United States - Total cells FGM rep3 HSBNCT.FGM.300.1.M14 ...
TTGAACGGCCGCGGCGCCGTCAGCCAGGAGCCATCATGAAGTCCTTGCGCGCTGCGAAAACGCGTCGCCTGTTGCGACATCAGGTCGCGGCGACGGCCTCATTGCTGTTGCTCGGGCTCAGCGCCGTCGCGAGCCACGCGCAAGGCGGCCCCGCCAGAGCTAAATTCGGCGACTGGGAAATGCGCTGCGAGAAGCCCGCAGGCGCGGCCGCGGAACAATGCGCGCTGATCCAAAGCGTGGTCGCCGAGGATAAGAGCAACGTCAACCTCGTCGTCATCGTCTTGAAGACAAGCGACGGCAAGAGCCGTCTGCTGCGTGTGATCGCGCCTCTCGGCGTGCTCCTGCCAAGCGGGCTCGGCTTGAAAATAGACCAAACCGACGTCGGCCGCGCCGGCTTTGTCAAATGTCTGCCGACGGGCTGCATCGCCGAGGTGATGATGGACGACAAGCTCATCGATCAGCTGAAGAGCGGCAAGACCGCGACCTTCATCATTCACCAGGTTCCGGAAGAAGGCATAGGTCTGCCGCTGACTCTGCAGGGATTCAAGGATGGATTCGCAAAGCTGCCGTAACGATTGCATGAAGCGCCCGGTGGGCAAGCTCTCCCGAACTGCGCAGAGCCGCCTGGCCATTGCTGTTTCAGCGTCCATCGCGCTTACGCCTGTGGCGGCGGCTTTCGAACTGCCGCGGCTTCGCGTGCCCAGCATCTTCGGGGGCGGCGAACAAAAAGAGGGACAGCCCGCGCCGCCCGGCGCGACGCCCGATTGTCCGGAAGTCTTCGTTGAAAGCGGCGCGGCCATGCTGCGCTCGCCGCCGGACGCCGACAGCGCCAACGTGCGCTACCAGCTTTCGCTAGGCGAAACTGCGCGCGAATGCGTGGTCGACGGCGATCGTCTGACGATCAGAGTGGGTCTTGAAGGCTCCGCCGTGCTCGGCGCGCTCGGTCAGCCCGGCGCCTTTGGCGCCAATCTGCGGGTGGCGATTCGCCGTCTGAAAGACGATACGCTCGTCGCCTCGAAGACCTATCGCGTCAGCGCGTCAATCCCAAAAGGCGGCACGCGCGGCGAATTTCAAGTCGTCGCCGATCCGTTCACGGTGCCTCTGATGAGCCCGCGCGCCCAGGACGATTATGAAATTCTGGTCGGCTTCACCCAGGGCGCAGAAAAGCCCGCAGCCGAGAAAAAGCGCAAGGGCGGCTAGAGCAGGCTGCGAAAAGGTTGACAGACTTTTTCGACGCCAACCTGCTCGAGCATTGCGGATTCCTTATCGATCACGGGATTCCATGTGATCGGGAAGCGCTCTAAGCCGCCCCGCTCATCAGTGCGCGAGCGACTTCAATTCCTTGATGCCGTCGCCGACGAAATCCTTGCCAGCGCCCGCGCCGGCGGCGAGCGCGCGCTCGGCGATCTTAACCGCGGCGTCGGCGGCGGCGGCGCGCACTTCGGCCGAGGCCTGCGCCTCCGCCTGTGCGATCTTCTGTTCGACCTGCTTGACGCTGCGGTCCATGAATTCGCCGAGCCGGCGACGCCCCTCGGCGGCGATCAATTCCGCCTCTTCCTTCGCCTGCGCGACGATGGCCTTGGCTTCGGCTTCCGCTTCCGCCCGCTTCTGTTCGAAGGACGCCAGGAGCGCTTCCGCTTCGTTGCGCAACCGTTCGGCTTCGGCGAGCTCGCCCTTGATGCGGTTGATGCGCGCATCAATGAAGGCGGTGAACTTCGAATGCGCGCCGACCCAAATCATCACGAGAACGAAGATTGAGAAGCCGACGGCGACGTAAAATTCCGCGTCGAAATGCATTGAGCCTCTCCTCAGTTCGACGACGCCGCGTGATGCTTGGCGAGCGCGGCTTGGTCGATTTTAGCGCCGGTGAGCTTCTCGACGATGGCGGCGGCGGCGTCGACGGCGATCTGCTCGACGTTGCCCAGCGCCGTGCGCTTAGCGCTCGCGATGCGTTCGTCGGCGGCGCGGAGCTTCTCCGCGGCCGAAGATTCGGCGAGCGTGCGCTGCTTGGCGGTCTCCGCGCCGATCTTGTGCTGCGCCTCGCGGCCGATGGCTTGCGCTTCGTCGCGGCGATGACGAAGGTTTTCGTCATTGGCGGCCGCGGCGGCCTGCGCCTTCGACTGCATCTCGCGCGCCGCGCCGAGATCTGAAGCGATCTTGGCGCCCCGGTTCTCGATGATGCCGCCGACGCGCGGAAGCGCGATGCGCGACATCAGCACGTAGAGCAATCCGAAAATCACGACGAGCCAGAAGATCTGCGGCGCGAAATTCTCGGTCTGGAAGGGCGGAAAGACGCCCTCATGATGCGCTTCGCCGGCGCCGACGGCCTCGTGCGTCGTCTGCTCGCCCTCGGCGGCGAAAGCGGAAGAGATGATCGCCATGGACATGATCCAAGTCTCGGACAGGGGCCGCGCGTCGGCCGCGCAGCGCATGAGAAAATGCGCCCGGCCGCAAGGCCGGACGCGAAAATTCACTGCTTCAGGAAGAGCAGAATGGCGATGAGAAAGGCGAAGATGCCCAGCCCTTCGGCCAGCGCCGCGCCGATGATGGCGTTGGTGAACTGGGAAGCGGCCGCCGACGGGTTGCGCAGCGCGCCGTTGACGAAATTGCCGAAAATGATGCCGACGCCGATCGCCGCAGCGCCGGTGCCGATCGCCGCCAGTCCGGCGCCGACGAGTTGCATTTCTGACATATCTTACTCCTGCTGAATGGGGCGACGTTTATTGTTCGATTTTTATCAGTGGCCCGGGTGAATTGCGTCGTTCAGATAGACGCATGTGAGAACGCTGAAGACGAACGCCTGCAGACAGGCGACGAGCAGCTCGAGCGCATAGAGCGCGACGATCGCCAGGATCGGCACGGGCGCGAGCGCCGCCCAGGCGCCGGCTCCGAGCAGCATCACCACGAAGCCGCCGAACACGGCGAGGGTGATGTGGCCGGCGAGGATATTGGCGAACAGACGGACGGAAAGCGACACCGGCCGTGACAGGAAGGAGATGATCTCGATCGGCACCAGCACGACGAGCACGGGCAGCGGCACGCCATGCGGCACGAAAAGATTGAGGAAGCCGAAGCCGTGGCGATAGAGGCCGTAAACGACCACGAGCGAGATCACCACGATCGCGAAGGCGAAGGTGACGACGATCTGGCTCGTCACCGAATAGGTGTAGGGCACAAGCCCGATCAGATTGGCGATGAGAATGAAGGCGAAGAGCGTGAAGACGAAGGGAAAGAACTTCATCCCTTCCGTACCGGCGGTCTGACGCACCATGCCGGCGACGAACTCATAGAGCATCTCGGCCATGGCCTGCACGCGGCCCGGCACGATCGCCTTCTTGGAGGTCGCGAGGATCATCAGCGCGACGACGCCAAGCGCGGCGAGCAACATGAACAGCGAGGCGTTGGTGAAGGACGTCTCGACGCCGTTGATCTCGAAGGGCCACAGTCGATGCAGTTCGAACTGCTCGATGGGATTGGACTTTGCGGCTGCTTCTTCCGGATTCATCGCTTTTTCCGGGCGTCGCCGCCCGGCCCCGCTTGGCGCTAGGACGCGCCGTCGTGTTCCCTAGAGCGCTTCCCGATCACATGGACTCATGCGGTCGACAAGGAATCGCTCAAAATCAAAACATTGGAGCAGGTTCTCATCGAAAAAGTCTGTCTTTTTCGGAACCTGCTCTACTCCTCGCCCGGCGCTTTCGGCTTCGCCACGCGATAAACATTCCAAAATCCCGCCGCGACGCCCAGTCCGAGCATCACGATCAGAAGCCATGGCGTCGTGCCAAGCCACTGATCCGCCTGCCAGCCGATAACGGCGCTGACCAACACCGCCCCGACGAATTCGGAGAACGCGTTGAGGCCGACGCGCATGGCGCGCGTGAAGCCCTTGCGCTCCGTCCGCGGCGCGACTTCGGCGGCGGCCTGCTCTTCGTCGACCTTGCGCAAGGCCGCGTTGAGCTTTTGAAGCCGCGCGTTGAGCGCCGCGCGCTCCGCGTCTTCCGCGTCGTCGTCGTTTTCGTCGCTCATCGGCGATTTTCGCCTCGCAGATTGCGCCATGCGCAAAAATTGAACGATGGCGCGACGCCGCGCGACGGAAAAGTCGAACCGTTCGGGAGACGGCGCGAAATTCTCGGCTTTGCGGCCAATCTTTTCGAGCCGCGCGCAACATATTTCCGGACTTTCATTTAGTCAAGGCGAGGCTCGTCCAGATAACCCTTTGAAACAAAAGCCTGTTTATCGGAACGGACCCATCTGCTCTCCAACGAGGCGCCGCGGCGCGTCAATTTGCCGGCGCTCGGGCGCACGGAACTGTGACAGGGGAAAGTCTGTTACGCTTTTATGACGCTTTCCCTGCGATCCCTGGCGCCGCTGATCGGCTTCGTGCTCTTGCTGCTCGCGCCGAGCCTCGCGATCGCCGGCGGCGCGCTATCATTCCAAATCCGCTTCGAGGCGCTGCTTGTCGTTTCCGGTCTTTGCATCGCGGCCTGCGTGCTCGGCGGCTATTCCTTCGCGGAACTCGGTCTCGGCGCACCCCGAGGCGCTCGCGCCTGGCTGATCTGCGGCGCGCTGACCTGCCTGCTTCTGGCGGGAATCGTCGTCGAAGCGCAGTTCCTGAACCATTCGGCTCCGGAGCCGAACTGGGTCGCCTTCGCGCCCTTCTATGTGCTCGTGTCGAGCCCCTGCCAGGAGATCGTCTGCCGCTCGGTCCCCAAGCTGATCGCCGATCGGCTGCAGATGAGCGGACGCCACTATGTGCTGTTTTCCTCGGCGGTCTTTTCGCTGATGCACGGCGCCTATGGCGACCCCGTCCTGCTCGCCAACACCTTTCTCGCGGGCGTCGCGTGGAGCACGGCCTATCTTTTCACGCGCAACGTCTGGCCGCTGACCGCCTCTCACGCCGCCGTCGGCTCTTTCGCGTTCTGGATCGGACTCGCCTGATCGTCGGTGCGCGGTCCGACGACGATCGCCGCGCGCAGCAGCAGCCACAACACGCAGGCGTTCAGCATATGCCACAGAAAATGCGCGCCGAGCGGAAAGGCGGGACAGATCGCGCGGTCGATCGTTCGAGAGACCAGCGAGATTGCGAAAAGCAGCGCGGCGACAGCAAGCGCGCGAGCCGTACCGCGCTGTCCTCTCGGTCTCCAAAGCAGCGCGGCGAAAATCGCCAGCGCCGCGAGCGCCGGCAGATAGCCCACCGAACCGTTCAGCGCGTCGACTGTCGTTGCGAAAGACGAGCCGGCGGCGAAGCCCAGCGTGATCGCCGTCGCCCAAACGATCGACAGACGAAAGTAACGGCGAAGCGCCAGCAGAAAATAGCCATAGATGAAGATCGCGATCGGAACGACGTCAAGCAGCATAGCGCCGCGCGTCGCGACGGTGTGGAAGACGAAGCTGCCGACGCCGACCGACGCCGTGACGATGATGAGCGCGAGCGCAGGATAATCCGCCCCGCCCCGCCTGCGCCAAAGACGAAAGGCGCTGGCGACCGCGATCACGAAAGCGAGATTGCTCAACGCATTCGCCGGCTCCGCCCAGAAGGCCGAGCTCTGCCTTTCGCAATAATCCATTACCGGCGCGCGCCAATCCATGAACGGTTCTTTGCAATCCAATTGCTACGGCAGGACGACGGCGTTCGTCAGTCGCGCCCACCCTCCCCTTGAGGGGGAGGGTCGAAACGCGAAGCGTTTCGGGGTGGGGTGACTTACGGATAGATGCATAAACAAAGGCACCCTGAATGGCGCGCGCCAAAAGCAATCATCGGAGAAGGGCTTCACCCCACCCCGCGCCTTCGGCGCGACCCTCCCCCTCAAGGGGAGGGTGTTTACGCCTTCTCGCCCGGCAGCGTCGTCGACTCGCCCAGCGTATCCCGCACATAGAGCTTGATCACCGCGACATAGATGACGACCGTCAGCGGCGCGGCGAAGATCGTGGCGCCCAATCCGAACAGCGTGCCGAACAGCGCGATCGAAATCAGCATGAGCGCCGGCGGCACGCGCACCAATTGCCGCTGGATGAGCGGCATGATCATGTTGCCGTCGAGCTGATGAATGGCGAGATAGGCGAGGATCGTCCAGAGCATCGTGTAGGGTCCGATCGTCGCCGCGACCGCCACTGAAGGAAAGATCGCCAGAATCGGCCCGATATAGGGGATGAATTCCGAGAGCCCCGATATGGCGCCAAGCGCGAAGGGCGACGGCAGGCCGATGAGCCAGACCGCGACGCCGGCCATGACGCCCATCGTGACCATTTCAATCATCTGACCGAGCAGCCAGCGGCGCAGCGCGGTGGAGACATGGCCGAGCGTTTCGCGCGCTCTATTGCGCCAGCGCGGCGCAAACAGCAGCGTGAAGCCTTCGGCATAAAGCGTCGGCTCGCTCGCGATGAAGACGCCGGCGAAAAAAGCCACGAGCCCGCCAAGAACAGCCTCGATGCTGACGGTGAACGACCGTCCGATCAGGCCCGACAGCGAAAAATCTTCGCTCAACGATTTTGGCAGATAGTCGGAGAGTCCCGATCGGGCGATTTCGAGCGAGATGGCGTCCGCCGTGTCCTCGGCGCGGCGCAGCACCTCATGAAATTCCGAAGCCATCGTGCGGCCGAAGAGATAGAAGGTGCCGCCGATGACCGACGCGATCAGCAGGCCCGACAGCGTGAGCGCCACGCCGCGCGGCAGTCGCAGCTTGAGGAAAGGCGTCGCCACAAGATGAATGAGCGTCGCCACAAGCACCGCGCCTGTCGCGAGGACGATGACGTCGAAGAGCAGCCAGATGAGAAACGGCGCGAGGGCGAGCGCAATGAAAATCGCCGAACGCAGAACGAATTCGCTTCTGGCCATGTCAGCTTCGTCCGATCACACGATTGTCATTCGAACCGCTCGCAGGTCATTCCCGACGCGCGTCTTGCGCGCGATCGGGAATCCAGAATCAAAACCAGCATTCCTGGATCGGCTCTGGATTCCCGGTCAGGCCTTCGGCCTGCCGGGAATGACGGCGTTGCGACAGATCAACCGAAATTGGGCATCACGCGTTCGCGCCCAAGCAGAGGCCAAGCGCGTCCTCGTCCGCGACATTTACGGCGCTTAGAACGATCTCAAATCCTCAACTCGCCAGAGCGAATTTCTCCGCCTGCTCGAGATCGACGGAGACGAGCTGCGAGATGCCGCGCTCGGCTTGCGTCACGCCGAAGAGCCGGTCCATGCGCGCCATGGTGATCGGATTATGGGTGATGGTGACGAAGCGCGTGTCGGTCTTCTTGCGCATCTCCTCCAAGAGATCGCAGAAGCGCTCGACATTGCTGTCGTCGAGCGGCGCGTCGACCTCGTCGAGCACGCAGATCGGCGATGGATTGGTCAGGAAGACCGCGAAAATCAGCGACATCGCGGTCAGCGCCTGCTCGCCGCCCGACAGCAGCGTCATCGTCGTCGGCTTCTTGCCGGGCGGTCGCGCGAGAATGTCGAGGCCGGCCTCAAGCGGATCATCGCTTTCGACAAGCTGCAGTTCGGCCGCGCCGCCGTCAAAAAGGATGGTGAACAACTCCTTGAAATGCGCGTTGACCTTGTCGAAGGCGGCGAGCATGCGCTCGCGTCCCTCTTTGTTGAGACTGGCGATCGCGGCGCGCAGTTTCTTGATCGCTTCCGACAGGTCGTCGCGCTCGGCGATCATCTTTTCGCGCTGCGCTTCGACCTCGGTCAGTTCGTCCTCGGCGCGAAGATTGACCGCGCCGAGCCGTTCGCGGTCGGCGCGCAAATTCTCCAGCCGCCGTTCGATGTCGGCGATCTCCGGCAGATCGTCGCCATCTTTGACCTCGGCGAGTTGGGCCAGCGCTTGCGGCGTCGATTCGAGATCATGCGCGATGGCGCGCTCGACGTCGGCGACGCGCTGGCGCGCGGCCTCGAGCTGCGCCTCGCTGCGCGCCATCTCTTCGCGCGCGGCGCTCATCGCCTCGAGCGCGGCGCGCGCGGCGCGGTCAGATTCGGCAAGGCGCGTTTCGGCGGAAGCGCGCGCGTCGGACGCGTCGCGGCGCGCGGCCTCGGCCTCTTCGAGCGCATTCATCAGCGCGCGGCGCTGGCCGATGAAGGCGTCGGGCGCGTCGCCTAAGCGCGCGTTTTCCTCTTGCGCCGTCGCCAGCCGCTCTTCAAGTTCGCCGATGCGGTCCTGCGCACGATCGCGCCGCTCCGCCCATGACGCGGTTTCGCGCGCGATCGCCGAGAGCCGCGACGCGCGCGCCGCTCTTTCGTGGCGCAGGGAGGCGACTGCGGCCCGCGCCTCGCTAGCCTGGGCGCGCTCGGCCATGGCGCGGCCGCGCAAATTCTCCAAAGCGCCGGCGAGAAAGGCCGGCTCCTCAAGCTGGTCGAGCGCCTGCGTCACGCTCGCGCGCTTCTGCGCGGCCTCGTCGCGATTGGCGAGCGTCCGCGCCTTGGCTTCCTGCAGCGCCGACAGGCGCTGGGCGATTTGCGCCTGACGACGCTCCGCCGTCGAATGGCGTTCGCGCGCTTCTTCCAGGCGGACGCGGGCGCGACGATGCGCGTCCCGCGCCTCCGCTTCGGCCTGGGCGGCCGCTCGCGCGGCCTCGCGCGCGGCGTTCAGCGCTTGCGTCAGCGAATCGGCCGCGGCGCGCGCGGCGGCGGCTTCGACGCGCAGATCGGCGAGCCGGTTCTTCTCGGCGAGGCGGCGCGCGGCGGCGGTCGGCGCCTCGGCGGCCTGGGTGAAGCCATCCCAGCGCCACAGATCGCCCTCCTTGGAGACGAGCCGCTGGCCGGGCTTCAAGAGTTTGCGCAGGCTCTCGCCCTCGGTGCGCAGCACGACGCCGATCTGCGCGAGCCGGCGGCGCAGCGCTGGCGGCGCCTCGACCAGCGCGGCGAGCGCGCGCACGCCATTAGGCAGGGCCGAATCGCCCTCCCCGGACGTCACCGACCAATGCGCCGGCGCCGAATCTTCGGCCGAGGCGTCAAGATCGTCGCCGAGCGCCGCGCCCAGCGCGGTCTCATAGCCCTTCTCGACGGTCATGCTTTCGACGACCGGCGCCCAGAGTCCGCCGGAGCCGGTTTGCAGCAAATGTTCGAGCGTGCGGATCTCGGTCTCGAGCCGCTGCGCGCGCAGCGCCGCCGGCTCCAGCGGCGTGCGGGCGGCGGTCTCGGCGTCGCGCGCCCGCCGCGTGGCGGCCTCGGCCTCCTGCGTAGCTTCTTCCGCCCCGCGCGCGTCCTGCGCCGCCTGTTCGAAGGCCTGGGCGAGACGCTCGACCTCGTCGGCGCCGCCGCCCTGCCCGGCGATCAGCGCAAATTCCGTCTCGATGCGGGTGAGTTCCGCCTCGAAGCGCGCGACCCGCTGATTCTCTTCGCGCAGCGCCGCCTCAAGCGCCGCGCGCTTGGCGTTGACGCCGGCGAGCTGCTCCTGCGCGCTCGACAGCTCGGCCTCGGTCGCCGCCAGCGCGGCTTCGATGTCGATCAGCCGCGCTTGCGCCTCGGTCTCGCGGCCGGCGTCGTGGGCGTCGCCGCCTTGCAGTTCGGCGCGCTCCTCCTCAAGCCGCTGGGCGACGTCGGCCGCGTCCTGGATCAGCGCGCGTTCGCGCTCGAGATCGCGGCCGAACTGTTCGATATGGCGCTGAAGCTCGGCGATTCGCTGCTTGGCGCGCTGCTCGTCGGCCTCGAGCGCCTGACGCGCGACGACGAGCCGATGCAGCGCCGCGCCGGCCTCGGCCTCCTTGTCGCGCAGCGGCGGCAGCTCATGCGCGGCGACCGCCTGGAACTTCGCCGCCTCCGCCTGCTCCAACGTGCGTTCCTGCACGCTGCGCCGGCCGGCGTCGAGCTTCGAAGCGGCGCCCTGCAGCTGCTGTGCGGCGAGCTGATAGGCGAGAAGCGCCGCCAGCGCCTCATTCTTGCGGATCTGCGCCGCGAGCCCGCGGTATTTGGTGGCCTGGCGCGCCTGGCGCTTGAGGCTGTCGGCCTGGCCGTCGACCTGTTTCAGCACGTCTTCGAGGCGCGTGAGATTTTCCGACGCGGCGTTGAGGCGCAGCTCAGCCTCGTGGCGGCGCGAATGCAGCCCGGCGACGCCGGCGGCGTCTTCGAGGATGCGGCGGCGGGCCTGCGGCTTCGCCGAAATGATCTCGCCGATCTGGCCCTGGCGCACGAGCGACGGCGAGCGGGCGCCGGTGGCGGCGTCGGCGAAGAGAAGCTGCACGTCGCGGGCGCGCACCTCGCGGCCGTTGATTCGGTAGGTGGAGCCCTGCTCGCGCTCGATTCGGCGCGTCACCTCGATCGCGTCGGCGTCGTTGAAGGCCGCCGGCGCCGTGCGCGACGAATTGTCGAGCACCAGCCCGACCTCGGCCAGATTGCGCGCCGGGCGCGAGCCGCCGCCCGAGAAAATCACGTCGTCCATGCCGGACGCGCGCATGTTTTTATAGGAGTTTTCGCCCATCACCCAGCGCAGGGCTTCGACCAGATTCGACTTGCCGCAGCCATTGGGGCCGACGACGCCGGTCAAGCCCGGCTCGATGAGGAAATCGGTCGGCTCGCAGAAGCTCTTGAAGCCCAGAAGGCGCAGGCGCTCGAATTTCATTGCCCTAAAGACCGCCACAAAGTGCAGGGGAAAGCAAGAAAACCGACGCGATATGTTGTGGGTAGGCTCTACCGAAGGGCGCACCCGAGACGGAGGCGCGTCGCATTCCGCCACCGAATCACGATTTTCATTGCATCGCAGGATTGCGGCGGAAAAAATAGGAAAGAGACGCTGGGCGTCTAGTGAAGGACAGCTATCCTCTCCCTCATGCTGAGGAGCGCCCGCAAGTCGCGGTTTACCCGACTTGCGGATTTAATGCGATCTCGGGCAGGCCCGAGATCGAAGGCGCGTCTCGAAACACGAGGGAGAGCCCTAAGTGGCGCGATGAAGGTTCCCTCGTCCTTCGAGAGGCCTGCTGCGCAGGCTCCTCAGGATGAGGAAACCTTCAGTCGAGCACTGCGAATTTTTGAGCGAGATCGCGAGGCTTAAAAGGCGAAGAATGGGTTCAGCCAGTCAGCGGGACGAAGATTTCTGGGTGTTCGGCTACGGGTCGCTGATGTGGCGGCCGGGCTTCGACTTCCTCGACAGCGCGCTCGCCTGGGTGCACGGCTATCACCGCGCGCTGTGCATCTTTTCGCATGTCCACCGCGGCACGCCGGAGCGGCCGGGGCTGGTGCTGGGGCTCGATCGCGGCGGCTCCTGCCAGGGCGTCGCCTTCAAGATCGCGGGCCGCGACCGCGCCGAAACGATTCGCTATCTGCGCGAACGCGAACTCGTCACCTCGGTCTATCTGGAGAAAACGCTGGGCGTGCGATTCGTCGACGGCGGCGGCGCCAAGGCCCTCGCCTATGTCGTCGACCGCACGCATATCCAATACGCCGGGCGGCTGCCGGAAGACGAGATGATTCGCCTGATCGCCGAAGGCGTCGGCCTCAACGGCGACAATCCCGCCTATGTGCGCAACACTTACGAACATCTGCTGCGGCTCGACATCCATGACGCCGAACTCGCCGAGGTCGTCCGCCGGCTCGATCGTCAGTCGTGCAGAGCCGCCGGGCCCGCGACCGGCGGCGCCGGCGATGAGCCGACGCCGCTTTGACGCGACGCCATACGCAACTCTTTACGCAACGCTTTTACGCAACGACGCAACGCTTGCGCGCAGAGACTTGCGCACACGAAACTCGCGACGCAACGCTTACGCTACAGACGGTCCGCCTGATCAGTTGAGCAGCGACGCGGAAAGATCGCGCAACGACGCGGCGTCGGCGCAAAAATGCACATGCCATTCGGCGACGCCGAGCTCCCGCGCGATCTCGCGCAGCCCGCGGCGGTCGCCGTAGCTGCGTTCCTGCGCGAGAAAGACGCAGACCGGCCGCGTCGCCGCGCCCTCCCGCGCGACGCCGATGACGACCCCATTCGTCACGTCGGCGACGAAAGACTCCTCGCCCGACTGGAACACCGAGCACACATAGCGGCGGCCGGAAGCGCCGCGCCATGAAAAGAACCGGCTGCGCAGCGAATCCGTCTCGGCGAGCGATAGAAGCGCCTGGCCGCGCGGCGCGGACTCCTCAAGCGTTTGCCCCAAGACGCTGCTGGAGGCGCTGCGAGAGACGCTGCGAGCGATGCTGAAAGACGGATAACGGGGCTGATACATGGCACGATCCGCTAACGAGGATGAACACGGAACATGACTAGAACGAAACGGGCACAACGTCAAGGAGCGCGCGCCCATCCATGTCTCTTGGGTTCCTGGCAAAAGACAGGACAGGCGCGCACGCGCCGCTACTCGCCAACGGCGCAAGACGGTTTCCCGTCTCGCGCACATTGATGCATGGCGATGATCTTGGAAGATGTGCGCCAACGCGCATGACGAACGCTTTACCTCTTATCGAGGTGGGCGCCGATTGAGGCTTTCGCAATAGCGAGAGCGACTATCCGTTCGCGCCGCCGCCCGCCGTGCGCAGCCAGGCCGCGCCGCAGGCCTTGGCGAGTTCGCGCACGCGCAGAATATAGCTCTGGCGCTCGGTCACCGAGATCACGCCGCGCGCGTCGAGAAGATTGAAGGCGTGGCTCGCCTTGATGCATTGGTCATAGGCCGGCAGCGCCATGAGATGCATCTCGTCGCCCGAGCCCGCGCCAAAATGCAGCAAGCGCTCGCATTCCGATTCGGCGTCCTTGAAATCTTCGAAAAGTTTTCCCGTGTCGGCGGCTTCAAAATTGTGGCGCGAATATTCCTGCTCGGCCTGCAGGAAGACGTCGGCGTAAGTGACTTTTTCATCGCCGTCGCGGCCGTTGAAATTCAATTCCATGATGCTGTCGACGCCCTGCAGATAGCAGGCGAGTCGCTCCAAGCCATAGGTCAGTTCGCCGGCGACCGGCGCGCATTCGAATCCCGCGACCTGCTGAAAGTAAGTGAATTGCGAGACCTCCATGCCGTCGCACCAGCATTCCCAGCCTAGCCCCCAGGCGCCAAGCGTCGGGCTTTCCCAATCGTCCTCGACGAAGCGGATGTCGTGGAGCTTCGGGTCGATCCCTATCGCGGCGAGCGACGCGAGATAGAGCTCCTGCAGATCGGGGGGCGAGGGTTTGAGGATCACCTGGAACTGATAATAATGCTGCAGGCGATTGGGGTTCTCGCCATAGCGCCCGTCCTTGGGGCGCCGGCAGGGCTGCGCATAGGCGGCGCGCCACGGCTTTGGCCCGAGCGCGCGCAGCGTGGTGGCAGGGTGAAAGGTGCCCGCGCCCATCTCCATGTCATAGGGCTGCAGGATGACGCAGCCCTGCGCCGCCCAGAAGTTTTGGAGGGTGAGAATGAGCCCCTGGAAGGAGCGGATGGGGGAGAGGTGGGAGTGAGCGTGTTGCACTGTCATTCCGAAGGAGTTCCCATTGGGGGGACAGACACATCTGCCCTAACCTGACTGCCGGGTCGCGGCACTACGGTCTCAAGAGTTGTGCAGAGTGCTTTTCCGAAACTTTCGAGCATTGTTAGGTCGTTCAATATCTGGTCCGGGCCGCTCGAATGGCCCGGATTTAGCGAGTGCGCAATAGCGTTACGGCGCTCGAAGAAGTCTTCCAACGACAATAAGAGCTTGCCGTGAGCCTTACACGGTTCGGTCTCCCCGAACACTTCGAGGATTGGCCCCTTATCTGATAGCTTTGTGCAAACGTCAGTTAGCCCGCTCACCTTAAATAGGCCGTTCAGCTCTCCGGGTCGCATGTTGTTTTCGTTGTGAATCAACTCACGATAGATATCTTGAGTAAGATCGCCCTTGCAGAATTCGTAGATTACGTTGAACCGCGCCTGTGCCGTCCCGAAAACACTTTCGGCCGTAGCACCAGCCTGAACTCCGTCGAATCGCAGTTTTGAAAGACCATCCATAGTTCGCTTCCATGCCGTGGAAGCGAGTTTTGTAGGGAGCTTCTCATAAGAAACAGCATTAGCTACGACAGCTCGTGCGAATTCGCGCGCCATTTCCCTAATAAACTCCTCGAAGGTCGCTGCGACCAAAAGCGTTGCTGAATTGGCTGCGGCAATGCGGGATTTAGCTGTCTTCTGAGGATCGCTGAACGTGACCACAAGTGAACGAATGGCGTCCATGTCATCGATAAATTCTTCGGTGATAATTTTGAAGGCGCTGGCCAAGGAACTACTCCGGACGGAATATCTTCCGCATCAGACCGATCCTTTCTTTAACCGAAATGGCCGTGTTGCGCTGACCAGTCAGCAAGATCACGCTGGCTTCACTTCTGGTGGCTTCGGACATCCGAGCCCTGACCGCAGGCGCATCAGCAAGAATCTCGTCACGAACATCCCAAAGCCTGTCTATGGCGACCATCGCGGAATCATAGATAGCCGCTGATACGCGGACGCGACCCTTGTCATCTGGCGGAAGCGCGAAAGGCGCTCCGTCGAACAATTTATAGAGGAACGTGAACCGATCCTTGAATTCATCCTTGAGTATCTCGGCTTCGGATTGAGCGACTTCGCGTTCCATTGCCCGATCCAGCATCGATTTCATCGAACCGCGAATGTTGTGCTCGTCCTTAAGAGCGAAATAGCGAAGGACCAGCTGGCAATCCCCCATCGTCGAATAGAGATTATTTTTTTGTCGTTGCGTGTTTTCATAGTATTCGTTTGGATCCGCCTCGACATAGGGAGGGATATTAAATACCTCTGTGAAGAGATCGAAGCGAGTTAAGTCAATGATTACTTTATTGAAATTGCCAGGATTAAGTGCGTTCCGAATTTCCTGCGGATTTAGCTTTGTACCGCCCGTATTTAAGCGATCAAAGATAAACCGGCGAATATCAGTCAGTGTAAGGCGTCCATGCGTTTTGTCGGTTTCGCTTTCGAGCAGTAAGACGATGGCAGACAAACTTGCGCGATCCAGAGCTCGTTTTATGCGTGGAGGACACCGAGAATACCGTAACCCACCGAGTGGCTTTAGGACAGGCAGCGATGTAAGAGCGAAGTCACCGGCTATGAATTCGCGAACAGCATTGAGTCGTTGTTGCCCATCCATCACCTCGTACCGAGCGGCCTCGCTCTCGTAAAAAAACACTGGCGGTACTGGGATATTCAAGAGAAGAGACTCAATCAGTTTAGATTTTTGGGCGGTCGACCACCGCAATCGCCGCTGATATTCTGGCCGTAAATTTAAAACTTCGCCTCTGTCGATCAGGTCCCTAATTTGAGGCAAGAAGAAATTGTTTGTTTGATAGACAATACGAAAGGCGTTCTTCGCGAAAAACTCATCTGGATCCTGATGAGCAAATTCAAGATCGTCGAATTCCGGTCCCTCCTCTGACTCGCCCATAACAACTTCAACGCTCATTTCTGACCCCGACAGCAAGCCCAAGAAATATTCCAATAGTGGGAATGGTATGCTGAGGCAACAGCCTGAACTAGGTCGGCAGTTTCTCGCCCCGCCATACGTCGCCAGCGAACGCGGCGACGATAGCGTCACCTCTCGCCGAGCGCCAGTCTCCCTCAAAACTCCTGCACGGTCGGCCGCCCACGATCTGGTTCACGTCCACATCCGCCGGCTGATCGAGCGCGTAGCGAATCGCGTGGGCGATGGAATCGGCCGCGATCGCCTGCTTATAAAATTCGCCGACGGATTTCTGGCTCGCCGCGTCGGACGCGCCCGCCTCGATTCCGTATCGCGCCGGGCACGATCGTCGTCGTGCGAATTTTGCCACCGATCGCAACCTTCCGGACTTCCCCGCGCTGCGGCTCCGCGCCCCACCCTACGCCGATCCCTCTCGACGCGCCCGTTACGGCCAACCTTGCATCCGATTGGCGCTTCGAATAGTTCAGACCGCGTCCCTTTTCAGAACGACTTGAAGCAGCGCAGCTTTCGGCGTCGCGCGGCGCCAAAACGCGCCTGCGACAAAGCCTCAATCTGGGCGCCAAAGCGGCGGCAAACTTGGCCGCGCCCTGCCGGGATATTTCGCGAAAGCCGGCGTTTTCAAAGCCTTAACTATTCATCTTTACCGTAAGCGCGGACAAAAATTCGCCCTAAAGCAGCCAAAGCAAGGCCGCTTAGTTCTGGTGAGAATATGTGAAGGCGTTCCGTACAGTTCTGGCTTTCGCCGAACTTTGACGCGATTTCGCGCAAATGTCAGCGAAGCTCATAGCCTTGCGACGGAAGAGTAATTCGGAGGTAGGGACGGATGATGCAAGGGATCGGTGCGCCAATCGATTTCATTTCTTTGGATCGCCGCATTTATTCTCGCAAGAGCTCGTCTCATCTGGTCATCGCCGGCGTCGCGCTGGCGGTGAGCCTGTCGGCGGGATGGTGGGCGCTGTCGCAGCGCTCGTCTACTGAGACAGCCGCGGCGGCCCGCATGCAAAGCGCCTCCGGCGCGCAAAATCCCTACGGCGCCATCGTCGGCCTCGGCGGCCGGCCGCAGACGCTGGCGCTCGCCGAAACGACCATGCGCGGCGCCCTCGACGCCAGCATCCAGCCCGCCGCGCAAACGCCGGCCGCCATCGTTCCCGAGCGCCAGGACGTCGACGGCGATCAGATCGCCTCGGCCGAGGACGCGCCGCTGCCGCCGCGCCGCCCGGTCGAACTCTCCGTCGCCAGTCGCGGCCTCTACGAAGGCTCGCTGCGCCGCATGGCGCGCACCACCGTCGTGCCGGGCACGGGCGCGGACGACCGCTCGATCTTCGAGAGATTCTTCGGGCTCGGCGACGCCGCGCAATCGGCGCAAGAGGCGCGTCAGCAGCAACCGCGCGGTCAGGCGCTCGCCTATGCGGCGCCGGACGGCGGCACGCTTTCCGACCTGAAATCCGGCATCCTAGGGGGCGTTTCGGGCGCGGCCGGCGCGGCCGTCGGACCTGCGGCGCGCTTCGACCGCTACACCGCCGTCTACGACATCTCGTCGCATACGGTCTATTTGCCCAGCGGCGCAAAACTCGAGGCGCATTCCGGCCTGCGCGAACATCTCGACGATCCGCGCTACGTTCATTTGCGCATGCGCGGCGCGACGCCGCCGCATGTTTACGATCTCAAGCCGCGCGAAGCGCTGTTCCATGGCGTCGAGGCGCTGCGTCTCACGCCGGTCGGCGGCGAAGGCGCGATTTTCGGCCGCGCCGGCCTTCTCGCGCATACTTACATGCTCGGCCCGAACGGCGATTCGAACGGCTGCGTGTCGTTCCGCGATTATCAGGCCTTCCTGCGCGCTTATAAGAACGGCGAGGTTCGCCGGCTCGCCGTCGTCGCGCATCTCTAGAGCAGGTTACGAAAAAGTTGACAGACTTTTTCGATGAGAACCTGCTCCAACGTTTTGATTGAGCGATTCCTTATCGCTCACATGATTCCATGTGATCGGGAAGCGCTCTAAGCGTCTATTCTGACGCGTGAAAATGAAAAGCGGCCCATAGCGGCCGCTTTTTTTTGTGATTTGCGCTGGGGCATCCACTTTGGAATGATGACAAGTTCTTGTCGGTATTGCGAAGTTCCATTAGCGTAAAGTTCGGAGCGCATGAGGGGTCGTGCATGTCCGTTTCGATTTATCTCATCAATCCTGCTGGCGATTTTCCAACTTATTTCGGCGGAGAGGCGCTGGCGGCGTCGGGCGTGGCGGGCGGCGTGATGATGGCGGACCTCGTCACGGCGACCGTCGCGGCGCTCGCGCCCAGGGACTTCGCCTTCGAACTTTGCGAAGAGCAGGTCGAACCGGTGAATTTCGACCATCCCGCCGACTACATCGCGATCACCGGCAAGGTCAGCCAGCGCGGCCGGATGATCGCCATCGCCGACGAATTCCGCCGCCGCGGCAAGCGCGTCATCATCGGCGGCCCCTATGCGAGCCTTTCCCCTGCGCGGCTGCGCGACCACTGCGACGTGCTGGTGAGCGGCGAGATCGAGGAAATCGCCGGCGAGATTTTCGCCGATCTTCGCGCCGGCACGCCGAAGGTCAGCTATGTCGGCGACAAGCCGTCACTCGCCGCATCGCCGCCGCCGCGCTGGGATCTTTATCGCAACGACCGCGCGATTCTCGGCGCGGTGCAGACCTCGCGCGGCTGTCCGTTCGAATGCGAATTCTGCGACGTCATCCAATATCTGGGGCGCAAGCAGCGCCACAAGCCGATCGCCAACGTCCTCGCCGAGCTCGATGCGCTCTGGGCGGCGGGCTATCGCACGGCCTTTCTCGCCGACGACAATTTCACCGCGTATCGCGCCCACTGCAAGGAGCTGCTCGCGGCGATCGCGCATTGGCGCCGCGATCGTCCGATGGAGTTCGTCACGCAGATATCCATCGACGCGACGCGCGACGAGGAGCTGCTCGACATGTGCGTCGCGGCGGGCCTGACGCAGGTCTTCGTCGGCATCGAGACGCCCAATGTCGAAAGCCTGCGGGAGACCGGCAAGCGGCAGAATCTCAAGATCAGCCTCGTCGACGAAATCCAGAAGCTCGTCGATCACGGCATGTCGGTGATGGGCGGCATGATCGTCGGCTTCGACCATGACGGCCCGAGCGTCTTCGCCCAGCAATATGAGTTCGCCATGGCGACGCCGATCCCGATCTTCAGCCTCGGCGCGCTGATGGCCTCAGAAGCGACGCCGCTCTTCGACCGCATCACCCGCGAGGGGCGGCTGCTCACCGGCGGCGTCGAGACCCAGGCGGTGCCGTGGAGCTCCAACATCCAATGCCAGACGATGAGCATGGAGGAGCTGCATCACGGCATGCAGAATCTCTGCAACGCGATCTACGCCCCGGCCGCCTTCGGCGAGCGCATGCTGCGCCTGATCAACACGTTCGGCCGCCACCGCAAGGCGCCGGCGCCGCAGCCCTTCGATCCCAAAGCGCTGCGCGAGGTCGAACAGCAGGCGATGCAGGTCGGCATGGACGTGCGCAAGATGGGCGAGCCGGAAGGGCGCATGTGGAACAGGGTCTGGGGCGCCGCCGTGCGCAAGCCGGAGACCATCACCATCGTCGCGCGCATCATGTTCCAATATGCGCAGGCGCGACACATGTTTGATAAGGGCAATTACTGGGAGCCGCAGCTTTCGAGCCCGCCCGCGGAATCGCAGCGCGCGGCGTAAATACTCGTTTCGCCTGAGTCGCTCGCGGGCATGTCATTCCCGACGCGCGTCTCACGCGCGATCGGGAATCCAGAGCAAAACCAGCGCTGCTGTATCGGCTCTGGATTCCCGGTCAGGCCTGCGGCCTGCCGGGAATGACAGGCCCAGCGAACTGATCAACCGGGATTCATATCAGACAACGATCGCCTTCAAGATCGACAGCGGCGCTTTCGAGCCCTTGACGCCGGCGAGAAGAATGCGCGTCGCCGGCGCGTCGCCCCGCGTGTGAATGGGCTGGATCGACACGCCCCCTATTCTGCCCTCCACAGCCGCGAGGCATTCGGCGAGCGCGTCGGCGCGGTGGATCATCACGAAAGTTCCGCTAGGCGCGAGCAGCGCGAGACAGGCCCGAACCCAATCAATCAGCGGCGCGCTGGCGATATGGGCGCGCGCCTTGGCCGCGTCGGGCGTCGCGCGCACCTTGCCGGCGTCGTGAAACGGCGGATTGGTGAGCACGAGCGCCGCCTTTTCGTCGATCAGTCCAGCGGCGCGGCGCGATTTCGCCGCGAGAACGTCGGCTTGGTAAACCGTCGCCCTTGCGCCCAGCGCATTTTCGGCGACGTTTTCACGCGCGAGCGCGCAAGACTCGGGGTCGATCTCCACAAGCCCAACGATCGCACCAGGGGCGCGCAGCGCCGCCATCAGCCCGACCGCGCCCGACCCGGCGCCGACGTCGAGAATGAGCCCCTGCTGATGTTCCGGCGTCGCGGCGGCGAGAAGCTCCGCCTCGGTGCCGGAGCGGTGGCCGGCGGCGCTTTGACGCAGGCGCAGGCGCCCGCCGAGAAAACCGTCGAGATTTTGTTTGTCACTCATGGGATTAGAAGCACTAACACGACTCTGCGGGCGCATACCTCCCCCTGTGCGGGGAGGTCGGAGGCCGCAGGCGTCCGGGTGGGGTGAACCCAAGGTCTTTGCCGCCTGTCACCCCGCCCCGCATTGCTATCGCAGTGCGACCCTCCCCCTCAAGGGGAGGGTGATGGCGATAGCCTCCGCCGCCGACTTGCCGCCTCCATCCCAAAGCCGTAAGTTCGCGCCAGAAAACGTAAGGCTTAAGGGGGGTCCGTGGGTATCGTCATTCCGCTCGATGAGAAAAAGGACGCCGGCCTCGACAGTCTCCTCGAACTCATCAAGCCCGACCTGGAGCGCACCAATCAGCTGATCATTCAGCGCATGGGCTCCGACGTCACGACGATTCCCGAGGTCGCCAATCATCTCATTTCCGCCGGCGGCAAGCGCCTGCGGCCGATGCTCGTTCTCGCCACCGCCGGCATGTGCGGCTACAGGGGCGACGGGCACCTGAAATTCGCCGCCGGCATTGAATTCATGCATACGGCGACGCTGCTCCATGACGACGTCGTCGACGAAAGCGACATGCGCCGCGGCAAGATCGCCGCCCGCATGCTGTGGGGCAATCAGACCTGCGTGCTCGTCGGCGATTTCCTGCTCGGCCACGCCTTCAAAATGATGGTCGAGCCCGGCATCATCGCGCCGCTCTCCGTGGTTTCGCAAGCCGCCGCGGTGATCGCCGAAGGCGAGATCATGCAGCTCAACGCCGCGAAGGACACGACCACCACCGAGGACGCCTATATGGGCGTCATCCGCCGCAAAACGGCGGAGCTTTTCGCCGCGGCGGCCGAAGTCGGCGTGATGCTCGGCGGCAAGCCGAAGGCCGACGAAGCCGCCGCGCGCAGCTATGGCATGAATCTCGGCGTCGCTTTCCAGCTTATCGACGACGCGCTCGATTATGGCGGCTCGTCCACCAAGCTCGGCAAGAACGTCGGCGACGACTTCCGCGAGGGCAAGATCACGCTCCCCGTGGTGCTCGCCTTCCGTCGCGGCAATGAGAAAGAACGCGAGTTCTGGCGGCGCACGCTGGAAAAGGCCGAAATCAAGGACGGCGACGTCGAGACCGCCTGCGGTCTGATGAAGAAGCACAAGGCGCTCGAAGATACGATCGAGCGCGCGGCGCATTACGGCGCCATCGCGCGCGACGCGATGGAGATTTTCCCCGCATCGCCATGGAAGAGCGCGCTGCTCGAAGTCGTCGACTTCTGCATCGACCGCGTCTACTGAAGCAGGTCCCGAAAAAGTTGATCAGACTTTTTCGGTGAGAACCTGCTCCAAGTATTTGAGCGATTCCTTATCGATTACATGATTCCATGTGATCGATAAGCGCTCTAGCGCCGCCGGCCGCGCGAGGCGACCGGCGGACCTATCATCCCTTCAGACAGTCGGTCTTGAAGTGTTTGCGGTCTTTGCCGTGAAGCCCTTTAGCGTCGGCTTGCGCGCGGCAGTCTTTTTCCCTCTCCGCATGCGTCCTGGCCGGAGCGGCGCTCGCCGGCTGCGTAGCGGCGGCAGGAGCCTCGGCGCTTGGCGCGGGCGCTGCTGCAGTCGCGGCGCTCTTTGGCGCGATTTCCGCAGGCGGCGCCCAGGCGGTCGGCGCGTCAGGCGCCTTCGTCTCGGCGAGCGCGGCGGCGCCGAAGGAGAGGCTGGCGCATAGGACGCCAGCGACAATGCTTTTCATATTGGTGAACATCTACGTTTCTTCTTTGCTTCGAGGCGCGCCGCAACGCCGCATGTTGATCCAATTGCGGCGCGACTCCGTCACGCGCGAGCGCGCGTGCGCCATCGGCCACACCTGAAGCTTAGGCGATTTATGACAGTTTGTCTTTGACGCAGCGCAGCAGCGCCAAAAATGGCTAGCGTCGCCACCACACGTAGATCGCGACGCCGGCGATGACGCTCGAATAGAGGATCTTCCATGCGAGCCGGCGCAGCGCGGACGCGCGGCGCACAGGAATGTCGTTGGGGCAGGAAGTCCTTCGCTCGCCGACGGAAACCGGACTGAGCGCAGCGTGGGAGTAACGCATGAATCGCTCCTCATCCAAAAGCGGACAGGTCATTAGCGGCAAGGCTAAGGCGCGATTGATTTACAAATTGCTTCGATCTCAATCGACCCGAGAGATCGCTTCCAGAGAGATCGCTGCGCGGCGCTGCAAGCAGTGATAAAAGCCTCGGAAAGCAATCGGCGGAGGACGACATGGCCCGCGATACGACGGCGAAGACATCGGATTGGCGCTTCGAACTCACAGGCGCGGCGCCGCCCGTCGCCGCGCAGCGCCACACGCGCAGAGTCATCCATGGCCGCGTGCTCGACGATCCCTACGACTGGCTCGCTGCGAAAAACTGGCGCGAGGTGCTGCGCGACCCGGATGCGCTTCCCGACGACATCGCCGAGCTGATCGAGGCGGAAAACGCTTACTGCGATGGCGTCATGGCGCCGCTCAAAAATTTACGCAGGGCGCTGGTGGCCGAAATGCGCGGCCGCATCAAGGAGGATGACAGCGAGGTTCCCGAGCCGGACGGGCCTTACGCCTATTACGAACGCTTCCACGAGGGCGCGGAACATCCGCTCTACTGCCGGACGCCGCGAGACGGCGGCGCTGAAACCGTTCTCCTCGATGGCGACGCGCTCGCCAAGGGCCACGACTTCTTCGACATCGGCGACGCGGCGCATGCGCCCGATCATGCGCAGCTTGCCTGGAGCGTCGACGACGCGGGCTCGGAGCTTTACGACATCCGCACCAGGGCGTTGAGCGATGGCCTCGACCGCGCCGACGTCGTGAGCGACAGTGACGGCGTCATTGTTTGGCAGGCCAATTCGAAAGCCTACTACTATGTGCTGATCGACGAGAACCATCGCACCGCGCAGGTCTTTCGACACGAAGTGGGCGCCGATCCCGCCGACGACGCGCTGATTATCGAGGAAACCGACAGCGCCTGGTTCGTCAGCCTGCAGGAAAGCGGCTGCCGCCGTTTCGCCATTGTCTCAATCCACGGCCATGACGCGACGGAATGCTGGCTCATCGATCTTCGCGAGAGCAATCCGACTCCGCGCATTGTCGCGCCGCGCGAACCGCGACTGCGCTACGACGTCGAGCCGCATGGCGACCTTCTCTACATCCGCAACAACGCCGACGGCGCGGATGATTTCCGCATTTCCGTCGCGCCGCTCGCCGAGCCGGGCCGCGAAAACTGGAAGGACGTCGTTCACCATCGCCACGGCGTCATGATCGACTCCTTCACCGTCTATGCGCGTTATCTTGTCTGGCTGCTTCGGGAAAACTCCTTGCCGACGATCGTCATCCGCGCGCTCTCCAGCGGCGAGGAACATGCGATTCACTTCGAGGAGGAAGCCTATGCGCTGTCGATCGATCCGGGGCTGGAATTCGACACCGACATTCTGCGCTTCGTCTATTCGTCGATGACGACGCCAGACGAGACTTATGACTACGACATGGCCGCGCGCACGCGCATCCTGCGCAAGCGCCAGGAAATTCCCTCCGGACATGATCCCAAGAAGTATGTAACGCGGCGCTTTCTCGCGACGGCGCGCGACGGCGAAAGCGTGCCGATCACGCTCCTGCATCGCGCCGACTTCACGCCCGGCGGAGACGGCGCGCCGCTGCTGCTCTACGGCTATGGCGCCTATGGCTATGCGCTGTCGGCGGGTTTTAACGAAGACGCGCTATCGCTCGTCGATCGCGGCTTTGTCTATGCGCGCGCCCATATTCGCGGCGGAACGGACAAGGGCTGGCGCTGGTATGAAGACGGCAAGCTCGAGAAGAAGCAAAACAGCTTCTTGGACTTCATCGATTGCGCGCGCCATCTAATCTCCGCCGGCTACACGCGCGAAGGCGGCGTCGTCGCGCAGGGCGGATCGGCGGGCGGTCTGCTGATGGGCGCCGTCGTCAACGAGGCGCCGGAGTTGTTCGCCGGCATCATCGCCAGCGTGCCTTTCGTCGACACGCTGAATACGATGCTGCGCGACGATCTTCCGCTGACGCCGCCCGAATGGCTGGAATGGGGCAACCCGATCGCCAGCGCCGAAGCCTATGATCGCCTCGCGTCCTATTCGCCTTACGACAATGTGCGCGCGCAACACTATCCGCCGATTCTCGCTGTCGCGGGCGTGACCGATCCTCGGGTCACCTATTGGGAGCCGCTCAAATGGGTCGCGAAGCTTCGCGCGACGATGAGCGGCGGCGGACCTGTGCTGCTGTTCACCCATATGGGCGCGGGCCACGCCGGCGCCTCGGGCCGTTTCGAAGCGCTTGAAGACACGGCGCTGGAATATGCTTTCGCACTCGCCTGCGCCGCGCGCGCCTTCAATGACGCGAAGGATTTCGTGTAACAATTATTGAGTAAAGCCGCTGCATTTCCCGAGAGAGGGAAATGCAGCGAAGAAAGTCATTTGGTGGGATGCACCCACTCCGAATCGGGGGGAATGACGGGCTTGCTCTCGGCGGCCGGTGGGCTGGTTTCGGCGGGAGCGCTGGGCGCCGCCGTTTCGGCGGGCGCTTCGCTCACCGCAGCGGGCGCTTCGTTTTGATCTTCGGCGCGCACGGGCGCGCTGAAGCTTGCGCCCGCGGCGATTGCGGCCGTCAACAGCAGTAGTTTTTTCATATGGCGATTTCCCCTTTGGAGTAAGCCGCGAGTCGCGGGGTTGCGCTCATTTATGGCCGCGGCGGATTATAGTCGGCGACTGCTTCGACTCAAGGAATAACGCCACGCTGCATGTTCGATTCGCATTCATGTCGAAAAGCGATCGGCGACTCGCACGACGCTGAGCCCAGTCGCCCATACGTCGTCGAAGCCGCCGATTGATCATCCGCAGCGAGTCCTGACTCGCAGCTCGAACGGTCGCTATGAGCTTGGCCCCTTCTTCCGCCTGATCTCTTCGGGCGGGGCCCATTCCTGGCCGCTTTGTGTTCCTTTCTTTCCCTCGACGCCCGGCGAGCCGGCCGAAGTTCCACTCGACCCCGCCAAACCGCTTTCGTTGACATCAGCCGCTTTCGGATTGTCCTTCTGCACGGCGCCCGATGGCTCGACCGGACTTCCAGCCGCCGGTCCCGAGGTCACGCCCTGCTCCTGCGGATGCTGAGACTGCTGATCTGGCGGCTGCTGCTGCGTTTGCTGCGGCTGTTGCTGTTGGTCCTGCTGCTGGTCCTCGGCCAATGCGGCAGGCGCCAAAAGGGCGAGGGCGAGGCTTCCGACGACGGCTAATCTTGTCTTCATGTCGACTCCTTGGAGGGGCGCCAATGCGCGACATTCGCCCTGCGGGTAAATGGAGGAGGGAACAAAACTAGCAATGGCGCGAGGCGCGCCATGTAGGGCGCGCCCTGTAGCGCTCGCGTACGCTTTGCCGTATTCAGCTTGCGCTTACGCCCGAGCGCTTCCCGATCACATGGAATCATGTGATCGATAAGGAATCGCTCAAGTTCAAAATGTTGGAGCAGGTTCTGATCGAAAAAGTCTGTCAACTTTTTCGGAACCTGCTCTAGGAGAAACATGATGGCCGTCGACAGCAAGCACGCCGAAACGATTGCGCTCCACGCCGGCTGGCGCGCTGATGAAACCAACGGCGCCGTCGCCGTTCCGATTTACCAGACGACCTCCTATCAGTTTCACGACACCGAGCACGCCGCCAATCTTTTTGCCCTCAAAGAGCTCGGCCACATCTATACCCGCATCGGCAACCCGACGACCGGCGTCTTGGAGGCGCGGCTCGCCGCGCTCGAAGGCGGCGTGGCGGCCCTGGCGCTGGCGTCGGGACAGGCGGCCTCGGCGCTCGCGATTCAAAATCTCGCGCGCGTCGGCGACAATGTCGTCTCGTCCACCGATCTTTACGGCGGCACCTGGAATCTCTTCGCCAATACGCTGAAGGACCAGGGGCTCGAGGTGCGCTTCGTCGATCCGGCGGATCCGGAAAATTTCCGCCGCGCAACCGACGATCGCACGCGCGCCTATTACGCCGAGACTCTGCCTAATCCGAAACTCACGGTGTTTCCGATCGCCGAAGTCGCGGCGATCGGCCGCGAACTCGGCATTCCGCTGATCATGGACAACACCGCGGCGCCAATTCTCTGCCGGCCGATCGATCATGGCGCGGCGATCGTCGTTTATTCGACGACGAAATATCTCGGCGGCCACGGCACGTCGATCGGCGGCGCCATCATCGACTCCGGCAATTTCGACTGGGAGAAATTTCCGCAACGTCAGCCGGCGCTGAATACGCCAGATCCGAGCTATCACGGCGCCGTCTGGGTTGAGGCGGTCAAGCCGATCGGTCCGGTCGCCTATATCATCAAGGCGCGCGCGACGCTGCTGCGCGATCTCGGCCCGGCGCCCTCGCCGTTCAACGCTTTTCTGACTCTGCAGGGCGTCGAGACGGTGACGCTGCGCATGGAGCGTCATGTGCAGAACGCGCAGAAGGTCGTCGACTTCTTGAGCAAGCGCAGCGAAGTGACGCGGGTCATTCATCCGTCGCAGCAGACGGGCGAGATGCGCCGCCGCGCCGACGCCTATCTGAAGGGCGGCTATGGCGCGCTGCTCGGCTTCGAATTAAAGGGCGGCCTCGACGCCGGCCGCCGTTTCATCGACGCGCTGGAGATGTTCTATCACGTCGCCAATATCGGCGACGCGCGCAGCCTCGCTATCCATCCGGCGACGACGACGCATTCGCAGCTCGCCGAGGAGGCGCAGATCGCGTCAGGCGTCACGCCCGGCTATGTGCGGCTGTCGATTGGCATCGAGCACATCGACGACATCATCGCCGATCTGGAGAAGGGGCTGGAAGCGGCGGGCGCGTAAGGCGCTCCCTTCTCCGTGAAGCGGGAGAGTGGCCCCGCGACGCGGGGTCGGATGAGGGCGATGGCGACGACATTTCTTGGTTTACAGGCGACGACACCTCAGAAGTTCAAGAAGCCATGTGAGCGAATCGTCCATC
>Ga0351889_10114_pt1 | contig 25563 bp, 21 predicted proteins | sample TotcelFGM3001M14_FD_206767 | JGI IMG/M metagenome (GOLD analysis project Ga0351889, IMG submission 206767) | Enriched cells from coal bed in the Powder River Basin, Montana, United States - Total cells FGM rep3 HSBNCT.FGM.300.1.M14 ...
AGATGCGCCTTTGGCACCATCACTTAGGTCCAAATCCAAACAATCAGGATCCTACAGTTGGATGAACCGGTCTTTGCCGCTGATTTGTGCCCGGAATCATCCCCCACTCCATTTCAATATAATTTATACGTGCATCCTTCTCATGCCCGTTTCCAAGATGCCCAAAAACTCCGCGCCCACGGCCACAACGCTATTGGTGAACACTGATGCATTGATCTCAAAGATTGGATTGCGGAATTTGGTATATTCGGACATCAGCCAGGTGGTGGAGCTCGTGTCTCCGCTGAATAGCTCTCTGTACTCTGGCTTTACTGGTATCACGGCAATGTCCTTCTCCTTGCCATGCTTCTTAAGCATCATGACCTGCCGGGAGGAGGGATTGGCAGTAATTGGCATCACATCAGCGCCCTTGCTCAGAGCCGTGGCCGTTCCCTCTAAGGCTTCATAGGTGTTACCAATTCCGGTTATGGGAATGTAAACGTCTCCAATCTGAAAGCTGGGCGTATTGAAATCTCTCTCCCAGTAGCTGATCTTATTCAGGTGGGTGAACCTCATCTCAAAGGCGCGGGCCACCAGGCCGGATCTGCCAACGCCCCCTATGATGTATCTGCCGCTGCGGGGTAGCAGCCTGCCAAACCAGTTCTCCAGATGCTCGGGGTCCATTTGGGAGATAAGGCGAGCGTTTTGTTCAAAGTCCTTTATTGTGGTGCGGTATTCCGGACAGGCAGGATCGCAGACACCCTTCAGCCGGGACTGGACGTCTGCGAAAAGGGCATTTAAAAAGGCCAGTACCTGCAGCTCAAACTCAGTGCCCATGGGAGAGAGCCTGGACCTCGTATCCTTATCGGTAGACTGTTTCGTCCTGGCCGTGAACACCAGAACAGATCCTCGCTCGTACTCGCTCACCATCTTATAGGCTGTTCCATTCTCATTGGCAGTTATCAGCTTGATATCGCCGCCCAGAGTGATGATATCACTTATGTATTTATTTACAGCCTGTGTTTCTCCGGAGCCGGAGATGGCAATTCCCAGGTTCTTGCCCTTGCGGTAGTGCCTCTGCACGGGATCCTCCAGCGTGAAAGGAAATACGTTATCGAAGTGGTTTTGGATAAGCTGCAAGAAGCTGTAAAGAGCGAGAGCGGACCGGCCCGCCGCAAGGCCATAGACAAACTTGTTGTCTGGCGACGGTCTCAAAAAATCCACCATGGAGTCGGAAAAGGCAGCAACGCTTGCCATATCCAGATCCAACAGCTTCTCTAAAAAGCCGCACTGTAGCAGCGTGGCCTCCTGGAAGGTCTTAATAAGGCCTGACATATTGGCACCTCAAGAGACCACTCCAAGATAAGCCTTTCTTTTTTAGGTTATGATCTCATGCAGCAGGTTCTTCTCATTGGCCGACTTGATCTCCTGGGCAATGCGCCGACCATTGGAGAGGCCCGGTTCTATGAGATCCGAGTAGGGCGATCCGCTTGCGTAGAGATTGGTGCCCGCAACGATTCTGGCCGAGATCTCGAAGACCTTGAACTCCAGCTCATCGGTGACAATCGTCTCCAGGCTGAAGGCGCCGATCATTCCACCAAAGAGGTCCAGGCTGGTTTCCACGACCCTCTCTCCCAGCTCAAAGGCACGGGGCAGGAGAGACTCGCGAAGGACCAGCGGCAGGTTGCCCGTGACCACAAAGCTGGGATAGATGCCGGCCTCGGCCAGCTCTTTCATGCTTCCGATGCGAAAGATCTCGTCGGCATTGGACTCCACGCGCCGATCGATGCCCAGCATCTGCAAAGAGCCCTTGCTAAGATGGTACCCATCCTGTTTTATGGGCGAATAGAAGAAATGGATGTAGTATCTGGTGCCCAAGATGAACTCCTGGATAGTGTACTTCTCCGCCGTGTTCATCTTCGACTGCAGTTCTTCTTTTGTCTTGGCAATGAAAAAACCCCGCCCGCCTTTGGCTCCGTGATATTTTATGATGACTGGTCGATCGATATCTTCCGCAGTTTCAAATCGCATGGGAACGTTGACTCCGGCCTTGAGAAGCCATTCTCGCTCCATCTCCCGGTCGCTCTCCCAGGCTAAAACGCGACGGTTTCCGAAGGTGGGAACAGCCAGCGACTCAAAATTCTCGATTCCCAAATACTCAACCAAAGATCCATGCGGTATTATTATTACGTTTTCGGCTACGAGATCCTCTGCATAATCCAGAAGTGCTTTATAGCTCTCTACAGAGAAGAACTTATCAGGCTTTGCTAAGGGAAAGGCATCGTAGAAGCGAGGCGGCTGACCGATGCAGATTCCCAGGGTTTTAAAGCCCTCCAGGCGCGCACCATGGAAAATTTGCAGGCTGCTGTGTGAGCAGATGGTAGCAATGGTTAGATCGTTCTTATCGTATCCCTTCAAAATATCTTGAATATCTTCTTTAGAAATCATGGTGATAACCCTATGAAACGATCAGGTTGGCATGAAGGTAGATAAACCCTTCGCAAAAGGAATGCCTTGAAGGTAAATCGAAAAAGCCAAAAAAGAAAAATTGTTTAGATCCCGCCGAACAGATCCCTCTTGACGATCCCTCTCTCTCCTCCGCTATCCGTCTTCATGGCCGCCTCCAGGGCTTTGCGATAGAACCTCTCCGTGTACTCCTTGGCCATCCTGCGGGCGCTGAAATTGGGCCCAGTCATCTTGATCGCCTCCTTCATGACAGCCGCCCAGCCGTGCGAGACACCATCCTCGTCCACATCATAGAAAAGAGGCACAATATCCTTCTCCAGCAGATCGTAGATGGCCGCTGCATCGCGTGCGTCCCTGTCCGGTCCCTCTCCCGCGCCCTCCACTGCCCATCCGTTCTTGCCGTTGTAGCCTTCGATCCACCAGCCGTCCAGGACGGAAAGCTGCGGCACGCCGTTCAAGGTGGCCTTCATGCCGCTCGTTCCGCTGGCCTCCATGGGCGGCAGGGGATTGTTCACCCAGACATCAACGCCATGCACCAGATACTGCGCCAAGAGCTCATCGTAATCCTCCACAAAGGCGATGCGCCCACCATAGGACTGGTCCTTGGCAGCATTGAAGACCTGCTGCAATAGCTGCTTGCTCTGCTGGTCGTCCTGATGAGCTTTGCCGGCAAAGATGATTTGCACCGGCCTCCAGGGATCGCTCACGATCTTTGCCAGCCTGGCCATATCCTGCAAGAGGAGCGTGGGTCGTTTGTAAGAGGCGAAGCGTCTGGCAAAGCCTAAAGTGAGGGCAGCCGGATCAAGCAGCACCCCTGAGGCCATGACATTGTTGGGATCCGAACCGGATTTGCGCCACTTATTGCGGGCCCGTTCTCTTATCTTGGTAATGAGCATATCTTTCATAAAGCGATGATGCTCCCAGAGAACGCTATCCGGTACCTCGTCGATCAGCTGCCAGATAGCAGGCTGATCGTGCTCCTCCAGCCATGTCCTCCCCAGGTAGCGGTTGAAGATTACGTCACCCAGGCGCCGGTCAATCCAGGAGGGGACATGCACCCCATTGGTGATGTACTCAATGGGAACCTTGTCAACTGCGAGTTCGGGCCAAAGCTGCTGCCACATCTTTCGGCTGACCTCTCCATGCTTCTTGCTCACCGCGTTTCGGTAAGCACTGCAGCGCAGGGCAAAGGCAGTCATGTTAAAGCCTTCCGGCTTGGCCGGATTCATCCCCAAGCGGAAGAGCTCATCCCGAGGGAGATCCAGTGTGGGCAGATAAGAGCCGAAGTACTTGTCCATCAGTTGATAGGAAAAAACATCATGCCCTGCGGGCACGGGTGTATGCGTGGTGAAGACCGTAGTGCTACGGACCTGCTCGAAGGCATCCCTGTAGCTCATTCCTCCTTCTACCTTCTGCCGAATCCTCCCCAGGACGGCAAAAGCTGGATGGCCCTCGTTGCAATGAAGAACGGAATAGTCCTCTCCCAGATGGCGCAAGATGCACACGCCGCCAATGCCCAGAACGATCTCCTGACGCAGGCGCTGCTCCAGATTGCCAGTATAAAGCCGGTCGGAGATGACGCGATTCCAGGGCTCATTGGCCTCGCTGGAGGTATCGATCAAATAGAGGCTGGTCTTCCCCACCTGGACCACCCAGACCTCCAAATAAATAGGCGGGTCCATGACCGGCACCTTGATGGTGATAGGATCTCCATTGGAGTCTACCATCTTTCTAATGGGCGCATTCTCCCGGTCCATCATCTCGCAGGCCCCAACCTGCCAGCCATCCGGCGAGATCATTTGGCGCAGGTACCCTTGCGGGTACATGAATCCCACCGCCACAAGAGGCAAGCCAAGATCGCTGCACTCCTTGAGAAAGTCTCCCGCCAAAAAGCCCAGGCCGCCCGCATAAAAGGGCAGAGCGTGGTGCAGGCCGTATTCCGCTGAGAAGTAGGCGATCTTGCACTTTTCCGGATCAGCTACACGAGTGCAAAACCAGCCAGTGGATGGATCCATGTAGCTCTCAAAGCGGGCCATCACGGATTCATAATGCCTCATAAAGTGAGGATCGGATGTGGCCGCCTCCAGCGCTCCCTGGTCCATGCGGTTGATCATCATTACCGGGTTGTGATTGCTCAGATACCATCCCTGGCGATTGAGGAGCTTGAAGAGCGCCCGGCCCTCGGGGTGCCAGCTCCACCACAGGTTGTAGGCCAGCTCTCGCAGTCCAGAGATCTTTTCCGGCAGATGTGGAAACTTGTCTTTGATGCCTTGCATGAATGTGTCAGCTCCAAGCCGGTATCATGGCGGCGGTCTTCAGAGATATATCCTTCTATCTTCTATTCTATCCAATAAAACCACATCGTGCAAGTAGATCTATGAAAACGAAGCAGAATTCATTACTTAGCAAATAGAAATATACATTTAAGATATTATCTTAATTATAATTAATTTTAAACATCAGCTCTCTATGTCCCAATCCTTAAAGCAATTCATGAAAACAGTCAAAATTAATAATCCCGACCAGTAATACTGATATTTATAACTAATAATTATAATGATATCGAAAGATTTAAAAATTTGCAGGACGAAGTAAGTTGGGGTGATTTTGTTGTCTTTTGAATTCAAACTAAGCTTCTTGCTGCTGGCTTTCTCTCTGTCGGCAAGCATGGCCATAGCCGCTGATGAGATGGGTGAATACACCGTTAATCTGGCCACCAACGAGACTTTGGGCACCTATCTGGTTAACGAAACCGGATTTTCCCTTTACTACTTTGCCAATGATGCTCCAGGCAACGGTAGCAGCACCTGCTACGATAAATGCATGGTAGCCTGGCCTGCGTTTTACGCTGAAAATATATCCGTACCAGAAAGTCTGAACGCTTCAGAATTCACAGCAGCCATAAGAACGGATGGAATGGAGCAGACAGCCTACAGAGGATGGCCACTTTACTACTACTACAAAGATATAAGGCCGGGAGATGTCCTCGGCCAGAATGTCAACAGCGTATGGTTCGTGGTCAATGCTACGGATTTCGCGCCAATGATAGCATGAATTGAAATGTTATCAATACTATTTTTTTGATCCTTGTGCTTTTCTCTTTTCTCGCCAGCTCATCGGCATACTTGAGATAATTGCAGGCGGGGCTGCCCACAGGAATTATATTGCCCCGCACATTGCCGTCCACAATCTCCAGCTCGGCCACGGAAGGCGCCGACATCCTGGGCAGAGTGGTGCTGCCGGGCAGACGAGCAGACGTTTTCCCTTCTCGATAAGAGGACGATGGATATGCCCGAAGACCAGCACCTACACATCCATCTCCCTTGCCATCATCTCCGCCCTCACCAGGCCGGAGCCGTGCGAGGCCATATGCACGAGGCCGATTCTGACCCCCCCACTTCGATCACCTTTCGCTGCGCTAGGAGCTTCTTTAAGTGTGGGGGGCAGTCGCTGTTTCCATGCTACTGGTTTAGCCCAGGAGGCGGGAAGGGTATGTTATACGGCAACTTCTATGCTTCTGGCGGTGACGGTTGGCTTCGGGATAGGAATGTTATCCTCCTTAAAACCCTCCATATGAAACTCGATAGCCTCTTTCATCAACTCAAGGACTTCATCCTCTGTTTCGCCAGCAGCGACCACGCCAGGCAGATCCGGGCAGTATGCAGAGTAATTTTCATCTCCCGTCTCAATAATAATCGTATATTTAGTCATCTCTTATCTCCAATAGCCCCGCTTGCTTTAATATACTTTTCAGGGTCTTGGGATGAAGGTCAAGGTCGAGCCTGCCAGCAATTGTCACTCGTCCCCTATATCATGCGAGGGCAGGGGACAAGATTCTAGCCCTTTCTCGCCAGTTCCCCGGCAAACTTGAGATAATTGCAGGCAGGGCTTCCCACAGGAATGATATTGCCTCGCACATTGCCGTCCACAATCTCCAGCTCGGCCACGGAAGGTGCCGACATCCTGGGCAGAGTGGTGCTGCCCGGACAAATAAGCAGACGCTTGCCCTTCTCGATGAGAGGTCGATGGATGTGCCCGAAAACCAGCACCTGTACATTCATCTCCCTGGCCATCATCTCTGCCCCCACCAGATCTTGGCCGTGCGAGGCCATATGCACGAGGCCGATTCTGACCCCCTCCACCTCGATCACCTTTCTCTCTGGCAGGAGCTTCTTCAGCGCGAGACAGTCGGAGTTTCCATGTACAGCCTCCAGCCTTCCCAGATCGGCTAGGGCAGCATAGCACTGCGTGGAGACAAAATCGCCGGCGTGAAGGATGATGTCCGCTTTGCTGGCGAGCACGGCCATAGCGGGAGGAAGCTTCTCATTCTCTAGATGAGTATCGGATAAAGCGATTATTAGGGTCATTTTAGCATCCTTATTTACGATGCTGCCACATCATATTTAGCATAACGGTTGGACCGCAGAAGCTACTTGCCTTTGGTTATCGCTTTTACGCCCTTCTTTCCTGCTGCTTTTGCCCCCCGGCCCACTGCCACCGACTCTCGATCTCAAGTACCTGCCCGTGTGGCTCTCCTCCACCGCTGCCACCTCTTCCGGCGTTCCTGCGGCCACAATTCGCCCGCCCGCATTCCCGCCCTCCGGTCCCAAATCGATGATGTAGTCGGCGCACTTGATGACATCCAGGTTGTGCTCGATGACCACCACGGTATTGCCCTTGGCCACCAGGTCGTCCAGGACAGAGATGAGCTTCTTGACATCAGCAAAGTGCAGCCCGGTAGTCGGCTCGTCCAGCAGGTAAATGGTCCTTCCCGTTCCCCGCTTGGCCAGCTCACGGGTGAGCTTGATCCTCTGCGCCTCACCTCCGGAGAGGGTGCCGGCGTTCCGGGATAATGTGAGGTAGACAAGACCCACGTGCTCCAAAAATCCCAGCCGAGAGGAGATCTCCTTTGAGACCTGCCAGGCGATCTCCTGCTCCTTTATCAAAATCCATTGGCATAATCAATAGCGAATTGTGCAAACGTTATCGGTTTTTTCCCAGTAACCTTTTCCACATCATGCGATATTATAGACATAAAGCCCTTCTCTTGCGCTGCAGCTAATTCGGGCATTAGATCCAAATACCATTCAGAAAAACCTGCGGCTATTGTTTCATCCAGCATCACATAACCTGTTTTGGCTGTGGGCGAGAAGATGAAATCAAAGAGCCACTCAAGATATACCCCAAAACCACAATCAGGATTCTCTTTAAAATCCGCCAGCAGTTCATAATAGTGCCATAGCCGATCGATAAAACCACTCAGCAGAGTTCAATGTTGTTCAAGAACGGGTGTTAGTTTCCATTTTCTGGCTGGCGAAGCGGCTGCAACATTCTTCTTTCTACTCAATATTTCTGATCTGGTACGCATTGACTAGGACAAGCCAGCCTTCGACATTTATGACCCAAAATCCAGGTTAATAGTCGTCTCCGTTCGTTCGTCCTCTGTGCGCTCTGCGCCTCTGTGGTTTATTCCCGTAACCGCCAGGATTTGAATATCCAGCTACGATTATTAACCGCAGAGACGCAGAGCTCGCAGAGACGGGAAATTATTTGGTGAGCGTATTCTCAAGTCAGGAAATAACTGCCGTGCCGTTCTCCAGCCGCACCCCGTCTGCGCCGCCCAGCTTGACCACAGGAAGTCCGGAGGAGCTGGCCTTCGGGCCCAGGCCAGCCTCGAATGCCTGCGGATCCATATTCTCCGAGCTCCAGGCATCATCTACTCTCTCCAACTCCCGTGCCTCCTGACTGAGGACCAGATCAAGATGCACCGCGGAAACCTCGTCTTGGCTCATGAACGGCGCGGGATCAAACTGTAGTAGCATTGTGACATTGCCGGCGGATAGATCGCTCTCTACGCTCTCTTCTCCCACTTCGTCACCGGCGTCATCCACAATGATGCCCTGCAGCTCGTACATGCCTGGCTTCATGACTGTCACATTTACCCCAATGGCGATGCTGCCGGGGGTCGTCCGGTTGACATATTCGCCGGTCAAATAGGCGGCAGGCGGCTGGAACTGTTTTGGCTCTCTGTTTATGATGATATCTTTGTCGAATCGATCGATGTAGCTTCCACTCTGATCGTAGAGTATGAGATTTTGAATTCGCATCGGCCCGCACTTGCCATATCTCCAAATATCGGTGCCGCTGGCATTGACCATTATGCTTCCGCTCTCTTTGAGCGCAAAGCTGCGATCTATTGTTCCAATCCAGCCGCCGATGCAATCGACCAGCACCCCGTTTAGCCTGTACTCTCCGGGCGCTGTGATGTTCAGGCCGAAGCCCAATGCAAGCACGTCAAAGAGGCCGTCGCCGTCGAGGTCCACGGCCTCTTCTTTCGTAAGGCCCGCCAGCCTGCTGCCGGAAATGGTCACGCTCACCGGAATCTCAAAGGTGTGGCTGTCCGAAGAGATCTTTATGTATCCGTCCAACCTGGAAAGCGATGTACCTTCGGGTATGGTGAGATTGGCTTCTACCGTCCCATTGGAGTCGCTCTCTAATCGCTCTGGGCCTTTGGTCGTGATCCAGGTCCACTGCTCCTCGGCATATTCCTTGACGCTGACTCTAAAAGACTCTCCCGCCTTCGGAACATTGTATCCGTAAACCTTTAGCGTCCAGTTGCCTACTTTTGGATTAGTGATTTCCAGTGGACCTATATCACCTGAGCCTAAAGCCGCGTTCTCCTCACTGGCAAGGCCCTCAGGATTCTCGAAGACAAGCGCAACCTCGCTGTCATTGCTTCCACCAACAGACCTTAACTCTGCTGAGATCTTCTTCGTTCTCTCGGTGACATTTACGGTTTTATTCCATGTTTCTTTATATCCCACATGGCCCTCAAACTCCCGGCGAGTGGTGTTCTCGATCACCCCGGTGTAGCTGAGGTTTTGCAGAGACAGCCCAACATTCCTCAGTGCAAACTGTGTTTTGGTGCTTGTGCCGGCAGATGCCGACTCCAAATTCCAGCGGATGGGAGATGTCTCTAACTGAGATCGTTCTACCTGCAGTGTATAGTTGGCCGCCTGCGATATATTTTCACTATGCACGGCAATAAGCCATTTTCCCGAGGACGGAGACTGTATCTTCTTTATCCTTTGTTGGCCTATCTTCTCGCCTGTGTAATACTCGCTGGTGGGGGAGAGCAGGAATAGGTCGAGGTTGGTGTCTTGCTGCCACTCTAAAGATGCTTCGAACTCGGTGGTTCCGGGCGTCATCTCCAGATAATAGTAATTCCATTCGTTTCCTATAAGCGATCCTGTCTTATTGCCCTCTCCTCTGGAGATATCGAGTAGGTTGGCCACATTCACGCTGATGGGAATCTGGAGCAGATTCTCATTTCCTTTTGTGATCTCAATGGTGCCGTTATAAATGCCTGGAAGGGTGTCCTGCGGCACGGTAATCGACGCCGCAAAGACCTTCTGATCGTTGGCCAGAATCGTTTCCGGCAGGAGCTGCAGGCTTACCCAATCGGATACATCTCCCTGCACAGATGTTTTAAGGTTTTTTATCTCCTGATCGCTGAAGAATACGAAGCGCAAATTCCAGTCTTCATCGCCCGGAGCAAGAGCATATATCTTCTTTTGCGGCCTGTCTGCGCCCGTATCCAGACCCACATATACGCCTTTTCCTGCTGGCAGATATGCCCAGCGACCTGCCGTCCAGCGATCTGGAATCACTCCGCAGATATCATCACTATTCTGCAGGACCTCATAGGAAGAAAGAGCATCCAGCATTCCTGCACCCTGATAATACTCTTCATAACTGTCACCCTGGGTGCTATTCAGTTTTGTTGCTCCCCGGGTCATGGCTGCCTTGACGCCGGCTGCAGTGAGATTGCCATCGGCCTGCAAGAGCAGCGCAGAAAGGCCTGCTACTATTGGTGCAGAGATGCTGGTTCCCGACTCGCGTGAATAATAAAAATCGACAGGGTCTGGCCTTTTCACGCCGACAGGCACGATAGAGATGATATCAACACCCGGTGCGACAACGTCAGGTTTGATCCTATCGTCCCTGGTGGGCCCGGAGCCGGAAAAGCTGGCGATGTGGCCATCTTTATCTGCAGCCCCTACGGTGATGACCTTTACGCCATCTCCAGGTGAGTCGATTAGACCGGGAGGCAGAGCCAGAACTACGGGCACAAATAGAAGTAATACATCTTTATTTTCGGATTTTTCGAGCTGAGAGATCCCGACGGCGGACTTTTCGAGATAGGACTTATCGAGATCGGTCTTCTCGATGCTGCTCTTATCGATAGCAAGCTCCTCTAAATTATCATTCTCGATAGAAAAATGGCCCATTTCCTCTATGAAGGAGCTTCTTACCTGTCCCTCTGCCTTGCTGCTGTTGCGGTTGCCTGCTGCCACGCAGACCACGACTCCCGCACCTGCGGCATTGTCCGCAGCCATGGTTATGGGCGGATTCGTCTCGCCCAGATTTATGCCACCCAGGCTGAGGCTGAGGGCATCGGCCCCATTGTAAACGGCCCACTCAATTCCCGCGATGATATCCGATACTTTGCCGTCCCCTTTGCCATCGATTACTTTGACACTGATCAGCTTTGCCCCGGGTGCAATTCCTTTGTATTTTCCATTGGAGGCCGCACCTGAGCCGGCAATGATTCCAGCTACCATTGTTCCGTGCCCCAGCAGATCATCTGCCGTGATCTCATCTGCCAGGAAATTCTTCTCGGCTACTACCTTGCCAATCAGGTCGGGGTGATTCTTGTCTATCCCTGAATCGAGTACCGCAACGGTTATTCCCTGACCGTCGATCCCTTTTTCCCAGAGCTTGTCTGCCTTTATGGTTTGAGCAGGAGATATATATTCTTCTTTTGAGATAGATTTTTCCAGTGATGAGTTCTCGTCGGGTGAAGATATCTGTGTTCTGCCGTCAAAATAAATTCCCGATACCCGGTCGCTTTCTGCAATCTTTTTTATAGCATTGGCCGTAGCCTCTCCTGCCAGGCCGGGGATGAGATTGTACCTGTACCTAACATTGAGGTCGCTGGAAATGAGATCCTCTGGGATAATGCGGTCTGGATTGGAAGGGACGGTCGATTTGAGCATCACAATTACTGGGATCTTTTCCGCAAGGATCAGACCATTTTCTTCCTGAGCGAGCAGCTCTGCAAGCTCTGGATCGATCTTCTGGTCGGCAGTAGAAGGAAGCTTTGCTGCCTGTACTGTGGAGAAGGCTGCCAAAATTATGCATACAGCAGAAATTAGAATTAAAATATTTCGATTCATAATCACCCAAACCTGTCTTACGATGTATCCCCGGGCCCTACCCTAAAATCCCAACATAGGGTTGTAAGTAGATAATGCTAAATAAACCTGTGGTACTTCTAGGATTGATGATACTGGAATGGCTGGTTTCCTATCTGCTCTGGATTAGCTTGGTTCTACTCTTAGCATCAGCCCTGACCAGGATCAGCCGCATAGCAGTCCCAGGATGGGGGCTCTTTGCATTCTTCTGGCTCGGCCAGATAGAGCATTATCTGGCCGTAGAGGACTACTTCAATGTGGCTCTCTTTTTGGCGGCAGGTCTCTTGTGCTTCTACATGGCCTGGATTGTGATGAGCAGGGGCTTTTCTTCAAAGGCGTGCTATTGGGCGAGCTATGCGGCTGCAGCCTGCGGAATTATCTATTTTCCCTTTGCCGAAGTACAGGCTCTTCAGGTCTGGCTGATTGGACTTACCACCCTTGTAACCGCAAAGACGCTGCAATTCCTCTCCGTCCCCGTGGTCATGGAGAGCTGGAATATAATGAGCCTCAACGGCCGATCGGTGCAAATCATCCTGGCCTGCACGGCCATTGAGAGCATTGCCTTATTCGCCGGAGTGATTTTATCAGTAGAGGCACCCCCCGGACGCAAGATTGCGGCGCTGGCTGCATCTACATTCTCCATCTATCTCTTGAACATTGTGAGAAATGGATTTGTACTCATGGCCTACGGATGGAGCTGGTTTGGGGAAGGCAGCTTTGATATCGCCCATAATATCATAGCTAAGATGGGATCGACGTTAGCGCTCCTGGTCATATCTTACCTGGTATTCATGCTCTTGCCGGAGCTTTTATCAATCATTGATGAGCTTGTCGCAGAGATCAAATCGGGAAGAGGAGATGCAGCATGAAGCTGGCAAAAAATTCCACCGTATGGGTATCGGTGCCCATTTTTCTTACTGCTGGGCTGGCTGCAGCAGGAATTTGGCTATTGTCGGCTGTGGCTTTGGCAGGCTTTGTTTTCATGATCTTCTTTCACCGGGATCCAGATCGTTTGCCGCGAGGCGAAGGCATGCTTTCGCCTGCAGACGGAAAAATCATTCAGGCCACGCCGGACAGAATCACCATCTTTATGAGTCCTTCCAATGTTCATGTTAACCGGGCGCCGCTCGATGGCTTTGTACGCAATATCGAATACCGGAAAGGCACTCATCTGCCTGCTTTTATGGGGCGGGCATGCAAGAACCAGCAGAACAGGATGCATTTGGAGACAGATGATGGAGACATGGAGCTGCGCCAGATAACGGGGACCCTGGTACGGGAGATCGTCTGCTACGTTCATCCCGGAGATCAGGTGTCGCGAGGAGAAAGGATAGGCATGATCCGCTTCGGCTCGCGAGTGGAGATAAGCATTCCCATTGGTTACAGTCTGCTAGTAAATAAGGGCGACAAGGTCCGGGCTGGAGAGACGGTGGTTGCAGTGAGGAGTTCATGAATGTCTTCCGGGTTATTCGGCTGCCGGACATATTCACGCTTTTAAATGTCGTCTTCGGATTCCTGGCAATTCTTGCCGCAGGCAGAGCATGGGGCGGCAATATTCCCCAGTATGCCGTGGTGTTCATACTCCTGGCAGCAATGGCCGATGGCCTGGATGGATTTTTGGCGAGAAAGGTGGGCGGCAGTCCCCTGGGAGCCAACCTGGACTCTTTAGCGGACCTGATCTCCTTTGGCACAGCGCCAGTTTTTCTTGCCATCTCCACCTTTCATCTTCCGCCCCATATTTGGCCGGTGGGCATTTTCTTCCTGATCTGCGGAACGCTGCGCCTGGCCAGATTCAATGTCGTCTCCGGCAAAAGCGATTCGTTCTTTGAGGGGCTTCCCATTCCGGCAGCAGGCATAGCACTTTCTGCCAGCGTTCTTTTGGGCAGGCCGACACTCACGATTATCCTCATGCTGTTTTTGGCACTGCTCATGGTGAGCAGCATCTCTTATCCCAAGATCAGAGATCTTCGCGTCATGCTAATCCTTGGCGGCATCTTCCTTGTGGTGGGATTGTTCCTTTTCCGCCAGCACGATATTCTTTATGCAACCCTTGTGGTGATAGCGCTTATCACCCTCTATCTGACCAGTCCGGTGGTGATCTCACGCCTACGAAAAGGGAAATAGCCGCATTTGAGGCGGGTATCAAGCTGGGAGCTCTCTACCATCAGTTCGTAGGAGCGCCGGTGAGCCTGAAGACAGCAGCCAGCCTGGAAGAGGCCATGCAAGATAGTATCTCCCTGCAGCCTTACGTGAAGAAGGTAAGCGTTCGCATAGACCGGCAGAGGTTGTTGGAGAACTTCTTTGGATACGGCGAGCTGGAAGGGCGTATGATAATCGCCGAGGTGCAGATAGATTATGAGGGCGAGGTGGTCATTGCCAGGCTGGTGTTTGATGCAGAAAAAAACTATCCGCTCATGAGTTTGGTCTAGTCGAGATAATAGCTTGATAATAAAATCTCTGGTGGTTTTGTATTCCGGAGAAAATTCTTTGAATGAGTGATGCTGACAAGTTGCATTGATACCTGAACGGAGAGAAAGATGCTAAGAAGGATTCTACGCTGGATTGCGATTGTATTGATCTTAGCGGTAGTTTTGGTTTCTGCAGCATATTTCTGGGATATGAATCGAGCCTATGAACGGGTCCATGGAATGAGCACGGTCATGGCTTCGCCCTACGGGGATATCGAATTCACCGAAGGTGGATCAGGACCTGATGTCCTGGTAATCCACGGTAGCGGCGGCGGCTACGATCAGGGAGAACTCCTTGCGCGGGCTGTGCTGGGCGACCAATTCCACTGGATTACGCCTTCGCGCTTTGGATATTTGCGCTCGACCTTCCAAGAAGGTGCCACATTTGACGACCAGGCGCATGCCTACGCGTATTTGCTCGACCGGCTGGGCATCAAAAAAGTTGCTGTCGTCGCATTATCTCATGGCGGCCCTTCGGCTCTACTCTTTGCCGTGTTGTACCCTGAACGAGTATCCTCGCTTACACTCATCTCCTGCGGTGTAGCGTCTTCAGCCGCACCAGACCAAGTGCAAGCGAACCAGAAAGGCGATATGCTGATGACTATTTACAGGTATGACCCGCTTTACTGGTCCATAACCAAGCTCTTCAAGAGTCAGTTTATGGAGCTAATGGGCGCCAACGACGCGGTCATTGCCGGTCTTAACCCCGGTCAGCGGGAATTGGTTGATCAGATTATTGATTACATGAATCCGGTTTCGCTGCGATCCGCCGGTGTTGCTTTTGACAACAAGGCAACGATGCCGAATGAGAGGATTGCCGCAGTCCGAGCTCCGACCTTAATATTCCATGCCACAGACGACACACTGCAGCTCTACCACAATGCACAGTTCGCTGCTTCCACCATTCCGGGTGCAAAGCTGGTCAGTTTTCAGAGAGGGGGCCACCTCCTCATGAGTGTCGAGCAATCGACCATCCGGGCGGTCATGCAAAAGCACATCCTCGACCACATAAGCGAGCAGTTTCCACAGAGCCTGTGATCAATACAATTTAAGGGACAGCCCGATAAGCGATTGCACCCGACCGCCTACCACTCTGTTTTTTTATTAAGCCTCTCCCAGCATAGGCACTTAGTTGGATTATGCGGATTTTATTGTAGCTCTAATCCTCTGAATAGGATGCGCATGGGATGCCTATAAACTCGCAAAATGAGGAAGAATCGATAGCAAAGATGATGCCAAATCTTTGAAGGAGATCGCCAATGAATGGGCTTTAGCGAGATGGGGCTTTGTGGCTCTAAAGCGCTGGCAACGAGAAGAAGGCCAGTGGTTCTGGTAAACGCCTACTGGAAGACCGAGTTGGCAAAGCAGGGCGGGATGATCTGAGAGCCGGAGCCCGGCAACAGGTCTTATGTGCCACTAGAATATGCACCTATAAGAAGTTCATATATGAAAAATGGGCACCACACAATCTTAAATAGTTGGACATAATTATAGGTTTCTGAGAATATACTGGTTGAGGATCCGCATGGGGCTGAAATTTAAGATGGCTGGCTTGATGCTGGCAGCATTTGCATTGACAACAACAGCCCTTGCCATTGATTATCTTAGGGGTTCAACGGAATGGAGTATCGCGGAAATTAAAGGGGTAACAGTGGAGTCATTTGAGAGATCAATGGGTGGACCTTTTGTTTCATTTGACTGGGTCAATTCCTGGGTGTTCAAATCCAATGATGCAAATGCAAACGCAGGAACTGTGTCGGGTGGTCGCGGATCTCTAGAAAGTCTCCCTTGGTCAGGTACCTGGGTGGAAGTGGAGTGCAATACAATCTACTGCGAGAAGACCGAGGGAGGATCCGACAGCTGGTACATCACTTTTGTTAATCCAAAATATTTTATAGCATATAAAAAGCAGGATGCATATTATCCCCTATATCGATTGGGCAAAGCGGTAGACGAGCCTTACTAGCTTGAATGTCATCGTCTGCCAATACAGAGCACAACTGTATTTTAAATGGTTAAACATAAATTATAGTAATTCTAGTCTTAACTGAAGATCACCATGAGGCTGAAATTTTTGCTGGCTGGTTTGATACTGATAACAAGTGCCTTGACAACAACAGTGCTTGCTATTGATTATCTTAAGGAAATATCATATTGGGACGTTGCGGAAATTAATGGGGTGACAGTAGGAGAATTTGGTCCCCTTCCCTGGCGCTTTCAGTCCTACGATGCAAATGCCAACGCAGGAACTGTTGAAGTTCAAAATGCTTGGCTTGGTACCTGGAAGGAGGTAGGCTGTAAAACTATCCATTGCGAGATTTCTGGAGGATACGATAGCTGGGACCTCACGTTTATCAATCCAAGATATTTTATTGCATATAAAACGCAGGGAGGACATTATCCCCTATATAGATTAGGCAAAATAAGAGGAGAGCCCTACAACTTGAATACCATCGTATCGTCATTCTAGAACACTGCTTGATACGAGAGCGTACAACTTCATACGAGATGAGTAACAAAAGCACCTAAAAAAGATAGATGGAGCTGTGGGCCTGGCCAGCAGGAGGGCCTGGTGAGAGCAAGCTGACATCCGGATAAGTGGGGGACCAGAGCGCCATATGCCTTATGAAAAAATTTATAATATATGCATGGACTGACAAATATTTATGAAACAAATGGGATTCTTATTAATCCTCATGATCATATTGGGGATGACCTGCACAGCATGTGCATCGGAAGGGGCTAACTTTGGGCCGCAGACGACAAGCGGAGAGCCTTTGTGGAGGCTGCTCTCTGCCTCTGATGCTGTGAACTCCAATCTTTCCAAAATCGAAACTGCTCTTGCCGATGCCAGCCTCGTCCTCTCAGAAACAGGCATTGATGGGCCTGCTGCCCAAGCAGTTCTGTCAAACCTCACGATGTTGGATACTGCTGTAATCGATTGCATCACGATTGATGCCAACGGCATCGTGCGTGAGGTCGAGCCTATGTCGTTTGAAAGCGTGAAGGGAACAAACTTGAAACTACAGAAGCATGTGAATGACACAATCAATACCAAGCTGTATTCCGGTTTTCATTTCATAAAGGCAGTCGAAGGATTGTATGCAATCGATTCAGAGATGCCCGTCTTCGACAAGAATGGAACATTTATGGGAACAGTAAGCTTAATGTTTAATAACAGCCAGTTTTTCGGAAGGGTCCTTGCTCCGTTTCAGCCTTCTTCGGGAAACTCCAAGATATGGGTGAGCAAGGCAGATGATGGAACGATCCTCTACGAAACGGACCCCACCCAGATATTGCTCAATAAAAGCTCTTCCATGTATCTGGATTATCCAGAACTTTTGAAACTATTTAATAGGATGAGCATTGAGAGAACAGGTTACGGAACTTATGAGTTCTTAGACCAATCTCACGGGGAGACGATAAAGAAAGGCTGCTATTGGACCACTATTCCCAATGAGGGCACTGAGATGAGGCTTGTACTCACACTAGAGCTCTGATAACCAAATTAGGCGGGATGGATCCATTCATAATTTTTCGTGGCATTCAGAGGCCAAAAGGGATATTTTGTCGCCTATGGGAATAGTCAAGTCGTTATCCTACAGCCGAGCTATGCCTTCCTCAATGCAGTTGATCCAGATCTTCTGCTTTGCCTCGCCAGCCTTGCAATATTGCGCCTCTATCTCCCGATAGACGGCATCAAAGTCCAGGCCCCCGGCCAGGCCACGCAGGTCCTAGGTGTTCCCATCTCCAGCACCGATCTGAAATACTTCTCTGCAGGCTCCATTAGCAAGACCGTACACAGTCTGTGGGTCTGGGGATCGATCCTTATTTTGTGGTTGATAGCTCACAGAGCGCACAGAGACATTCACTCAAACTCGATTGTCCCCGGTGGCTTGGGTGTCAGGTCATAGACCACCCTGGACACGGTTGGAATCTCGCCCGTGATGCGGCTGGAGATGCGCTTGAGTGTCTCCCAGGGAAGCTCCATTGCCTCCGCCGTCATGGCATCTCGGGAGGATACGGAACGAACAGCTACCACCCAGCCGTAGACCCGGACATCGCCTTTAACGCCCGTGGCTTTTCCCAGCAAGGCAGCAAATGCCTGCCAGGGACTGAATCTTTCGACTTCTTCCTCCACGATGGCATTGGCTTTGCGGACAATATCCAGCTTTTCGGCTGTGACCTCGCCCACGATGCGCACAGCCAAACCAGGGCCCGGATAAGGCATCCTCTCGCTGATCTCTTGAGGAAGGCCCAGAGCCCGCGCTACTTCGCGAACCTCATCTTTGTACAGGTCACGCAGGGGCTCGACTATGGTCTTGAATTCCATGCAACTGGGTAAGCCCCCCACATTGTGGTGAGCCTTGATGCCTCCGTCAGACTCGATTCTGTCCGGGTAGATGGTGCCCTGCATGAGGCAGTCGCCGCCGATCTTACGTGACTCCTCTTCAAAGACACGAATGAAGGTCTCGCCTACGATCATCCTCTTCTCTTCCGGGTCTGTGACCCCTTTCAAGGCATCGAGGAACCGGTCGTGAGCATTAACGCGCACCAGGCCTATTCCCAGGAAGAGCTGCTCGATTCGGTCCGACTCGAACTGCCTCATGAGCCCCGAGTCCACATAAACCGGAACCAGGCGGTCTCCAATGGCGCGATGGGCCAGCATTGCGCATACCGAGCTGTCCACGCCTCCCGATAAACCTATGATGGCGCGTCCCTTAACATCGCGCTTGATCTCCTTGATGGCGTCCTCTATGAAACGTTGCACATTCATGGCCATAATAGCATGCCCTGCTTTGAGAATAATAGGCTTGCGGTTATGATTATTCTTGCCCGCCATCATGAATATAGGTTTGCTACTGCTTTTCTAGATGATATTAATATGAGATGTACATGAAAAATAAGGCTATAAATCATGAAAGATAAGGATATATCGGCGAGATATGAGAGTGGGGCTCGCCATTTAGACATTCCGGGTGGGCTTTCCTCCAGCCCTCCCAACCTAATAAAGCAATTTGCAGCCACCCCATTCTCTCAGGTTTCCTATTTCCTTACTGGGAAGGATAATGTTACCCAAAGTGCCTTATTTTAAGACGTCGTATTAAGATAAGCAATAGCAAAAGCAATCGCAAAGTTACATGCAAATGAAGGACGATAATGGAAGAGAAGATGAAGGACATTGCGAAGATTTCTGAGGCCAGGAAAATGAAATATTGCAGAATTTTGCTGTGTATGACCGCGCTGGCGGCTTGTCTGATGATTAGCATTGCATGGGGAGAAGACTATCTAGAAGGCGGGTATGTCAGGAGCTACGATCGGTCCATGACGATGGACCCGGGAATAGCTGGCATGGTTCAGTGGCTGGATGCGCCGGTCCCCAGTTTCCCCTGGTACAGCTCTGATCTTGCTTTCTACCGACAAGCGGTTTCCAGCAGCACATTCACACCCTATAGAGAATACTATACAACCAAAGGAACGCCTGTGGTGAGCGGCATAGTAAGCAATCCCGTCAAATTCGATATTACCCAGGATACGCCTTACGGCATATACTACGGAAACGGCCAGGGATTGCCATACTCTCAATATGCATCCACAGTGCCTTCCAAGACCAATGATCTCTGGATTTCGGGGGCCACGAATTGGACACAGTATGCAGTGAGCCCAGTGGGAGCCTCTCTGCAACTCGTGGCCAATGTGCCCACCGGAGGAATGGGAGGATTTTATGAGGTGGTTCAAACCGATACGGCCAGTACCAGGTACAAGACCTATCAGTTCAATCCAGGTTATAACACCATGAACTACAAAGCCGACCAGATGGGAAGACACATGCTCTACATTGTGGTGAACAACCAACCAAGCAATGTGGTCATTGTGGATGTGTTCTCCCAGGCCCTAAGGTAAACGGCCTCTTTGCACAAGATGTCTTGGAAATAATTCTTGGAGATGGAGATTTGAGAGTGAGGGCATATACATTTTCCGCCTTCGCACTCACTACATTTGAACTCATCTCTCTTGCCAGTAATGCGGTGCGCTGTGCACTATCTGTATTTGCCGCGCTGCTCTGATTATTTCCGGCTCTCGCATTTTTATTATTCATCGATCAGGACATCGCCCCCTCTTGCTCCATTGGGCTGCTGCACCCCAGCCACTCCTTCTCCGGGCTTACGGTCTTGTTGGCCCACTTCCATCTGGCTTTGCCTGCCAATGTGAAATTGCCGGCCAGATGCGTATCTGTGAAGCCGCCCGGCCACTGGGCGTTTCTGTCGGCCAGGCCCAGGATCTGGGCAGTTGTTTCCAGATAGGAGAGGGTCTTGCCCAGCTGAGCGCGATAGCTGAGGTTGAGGCTCTTAGCCTCGTAGTATCTATCGCTCCAGCGAATGTCTCTGTAGTCGTTCTCGGCACGCAGCTTTGCAGACCACTCGCCCTTCAGGGGAATGCAATTTCGGGAGAGGTTGACAAAGGCAGGAGAGAATCCGGTAAGGACATTGCGCTCTGCGTTGATGCTGACAGAATTGTATGTCAGTTGCTCATCTGCCTGATAGTCGCCTGCTCCATGCTCGCCGTATTGCAGGACCGATCCGATTATAGGCCTGATTCTGGTAGTGGCTGATGCCGAGAAGTTGAACTCTCCCGCGGTGATATGCACATTGTTTGTCACAAGGTAGCTATCAAACTCTGTGGAGAGCATGCCTTCAGTAGAGGCAAATCCCTTGCCGGAAACGTGTCCATCGATGCTGGCGCTGGCGGCGGGCTTACGGCTCCTCATCTTGATCACGATCTGACCGTGTGCGCCCGGCGCAAGATTGGGAAAGGTCCAGGTGTTGGTGGTGCCGGGATCGGGTGGCGGATAAGACTCGATGAATACCGTTAGCGGATCGTAATCCTCTTTGACGATTAGATCGGCAGGCTCTAGTTCATTATTTCCATAAGTTATGGTGTAGGTCATCAGGCCTCCCGGGGTCGCGGAAGAGGGGCCGTCCTTTACATCCTCCTCCTCCAGGGGCTCGAAACTTATTATCTCATCGCCAATCTTAATGTAATCGATAAAAGCAGATGTATCGGATACCTTGCCATCCTTATAAATCGTGATGTAAATTTTCACAATTCTTTTGCCCTCCAGTCTGCTCTTGCAGTCATCAAGGCTTCCTGGGAGGAAATTTTTGTCTTTATACCTCTCATATTCCAGATCAAATCCATCCAGTTCATTCCAGGTATGATTGGACATTCCCACCTCAGAGCATGATTTCTTTTGCGAGAGAATCCTTGCATCCTGGAGATTCTTGCTATCGTAGCTGTCGTCTTCATCGCCATCAAAATAGAGCTCAACTTGGACCGTTCCATCGCCTGATTGGGGATATATCCACATGCTGAGCTGATCAAGATCCTCAAGTGGTAGCGGAGGGTCCAGATAGATATAGATCCGGGCATAATTTCCTTTGCTGTCTACGGATAGCTCTGCACTGCTGCCGCCATGAAAGCTCTGTCTGGCAGAGACGGAAGAATCAGCATATTTTAGCTTGCTGAGATGATAATCCAGATCAGTGAGGCAGGTAGAACTAAATATTCCTATCTGAATGAATATAATCGTAGTAATTATAAAATTAAGTGATCGATTGCAATGCAATGGCTTGCCCATACATCAATGTATTTTAGTAACTGTTGAAATAGGATTCGCTCGACAAATGCCTGAAATTTAGCTTTGGCCAATTTGCGTCAATTCATCTCAATCACAAATGACCTAGATCATATCTACATAACCTCTACATGAAAAAAAGGGTTATTAACTTCGGCGATAATCGACTATTCGGCGGGGTAGGAGAGTGGGGACTTGTCCTTACCGCGTGGGCAGAAGGAATGGGAAAGGGGGTTATCCGACTGCCCAGAATCCCTAATGGGGGATGATAATCATAATAATGAATCTCCCGCAACTGTTTTCAGGTTACGATTTTGGCGTTAAAGCTAAAAGAATTGGTTTTTTACTTAATCTCTAGTCGCCCATCTCTAAAACCCTTCTCAGATCCTCGATTACAATGGGCTTGCTGATGTAATCGTCCATGCCGGCAGCCAGGCAACGTTCCCGGTCGCCTTTCAGGGCGTAGGCGGTGATGGCTATGATCCTGGGCCCCTTGGGCCACAGCTTGCGGATCTCCTTCGTGGCCACCAGGCCATCCATCTCCGGCATCTGCACATCCATGAGAACGATATCGTAGGGCTGGCGCTCTATTGCCTGCAAGACCTCGAGACCATTGCCGGCCACATCCGCGCTGTAGCCGAGCCGCTTTAGCATCTGAATGGCGACCTTCTGGTTGACGGCATTGTCCTCCGCCAGCAAAATGCGCAGCGGTCTGGCGTTCTTCCGGCTGGCGTCCGTTTTTGCTTTCTTAGCGCAAGAATCGGCGGGAATCGATATTTCCTCCGCCTCCTCGGCTATAATTGTAAAATGGAAGGTGGAGCCCAATCCCGGCTGGCTGACCACCCAAATCTCACCGCCCATCAGCTCCACCAGCCTGCGGCTGATGGCCAGGCCCAGGCCGGTCCCGCCGTACTTGCGTGTGATGGTGGAATCTATCTGGGAGAACGATTGAAATAGCCTGTCCGCCTTTTCCTCAGGAATTCCGATACCGGTATCGATAATGGAAAAATGAAGCTCATATTGTCGGCTATTTGTGGTCTGTATCGGCTTTGCTGTCACAGAGATCTCTATCGTCCCAGTATGCGTGAATTTGACAGCATTGCTCAGAAGGTTGACCAATACCTGACGAAGCCTGGTGACATCTCCTTTGAAGTATGCCGGAATCGCTTCATCCAGGCAGTATTTTATTGCCAGCCCTTTTTTCTCTGCTTCTGCTTTTACCAGATCTACCGCCACAAAAATGCATTCCTGCAGATTGAAGGGCTGGCTCTCCAGCTCCATCTTGTCTCCCTCAATCTTGGAAAAGTCCAGTATGTCATTTATAACCGAGAGCAAGGAGTTGCCGGAGCTTCTCACCGTCTCTACATAATCCCTCTCTTGCGCAGTCAAGTCCGCTTCCAGGAGCAATCCTGTCAGACCCACTACGGCATTGAGGGGCGTTCTGATCTCGTGGCTCATGTTGGCCAGGAATTCGGATTTGGACCTGACTGCCGCTTCGGCTGCCTCTTTTGCCTCAATCAGTCTGTCTTTGGCCTGCTTGCTCTCTGTGATGTCGCGGATGGACTCTATGGCTCCAAAGACATCTCCCCGCGAATCGTAGAGAACCGTGGCGCTGCCTACGAGATAGACGATTCTGCCCCATATGTTGGGCATGTACGCTTCTCCCATGAGAGCTCTTCCTCTTTTCTCAATATGATCATATTTGCTCTCGGCCTCTCTGTCGGCTTTTAAAACCAGATCGATCAGTATAGGCCTGCGGGTTCCATAAAAGGGCAATGCATACTCATAATCGCCTTTTCCGATCATATCCTCGGCCAGGACGCCGGTCATGGCCTCGATGGCCCTGTTCCAGGCTAACACCTTCCCATCTCTATCGATGACGAAGGTAGCATCGGGCAGAAAATCAATAATGTCCATTAAGCGCTCTTCCGATTCCAAAAGAGCTTCCTCCGTCCGCTTGCGCTCAGTTATGTCAGTGAGGAAATTCAACGTGGCTGGTCTGCCTTGCCATTCAATCAATGTCGCATTGATTTCTACCCACTTGACAATGCCTTCCAGAGTAACCGCTCGGAAGGCGTACCGGGGTGGTGCGGCCTCATTTGCGATCCGTCGACGGTAATTTTCAACCACCATGCTCCGATCATCCGGGTGGATAAATTGGGGAAATGGCTTATCAATGAGTTCCTGCTCCGAATGCATCCCCAACAGGCCAAGCGTCGCGGGATTGACAAACTTGACCAAGCCGTCTTGCGCAACGAGGATTGATTCGTTAGCATTGTTTATCAGCAGGCTATACTTTTTCTCGCTCTCAAGCAGCGCCTCTTCGGCCCGCTTGCGCTCAGTGATGTCCAACCCGATGGCTTGATAGCGGATGGGCTGGCCTGCCTCATTAAAAAAGGCCCGGTTGGTCCACTCGTGGTAGAGCACTCTGCCGTCCGGCATCAGATATCGTTGCACGTGGGTCTCAAGGGGCTGCTTTGGTGTAAGCGCGCCAAGAATTGCTTTGACCATTTCCCGGTCGGCGGGGGACAGGAAATCGTAGAAGTTCCTCCCGATCATCTCGGCGGGATCCAGGTCGTTCCATGCCGCAAGAGGCTTGTTTAGATAGGTCATGGTGCCGTCGGGAAGAAACGCCGAAACGAACGCCGGCATGTCCTCGGACAGATTCCGGTAGCGCTCCTCGCTCACCCGCAGCGCCTCCTCGGCCCGCTTGCGGTTGGTGATATCTCTGGTAACTCCCACTAGAAAATCATTTCCTGCTTTGTCTTTATAGAGTGTCTTTTTAACCAGGACGGTGCGAGTCACGCCGGGAGCGTAGGTATTCGTTTCCTCGTTTACGTTCTCTTCTCCCGTGGCAAATACCTCCTCGTCTTTATGCCAGGAGATTTCTGCCATCTCTCGAGAGAGGAACAGTTCATAAGCGGTCCTGCCCAAAATTTCATCTCTTGAGAGGCCGAAGAGCTTGCAAGCGGCATCGTTGACCAGGATTACCCTGTGCTGTCTGTCCTTGACATGAATCGGATCGCCAATAGAATTGATTATTTTATCAAGGTAGTCTCTGGTATGGGTTAAGGCCTGGTTGGCTTTTTCTAATTCTGCTGTTCTCTCACACACTCTCTTCTCCAGTTCATCATGGGCGCTTTTTAGCTGATCCTCAATCTTTTTGCGCTCTGTGATGTCCCTGGAAATTCCTACCAGAAATTCATTGCCGGCCCAATCTTTGTAAACAGCCTTCTTGGTGATCAGGGTTCGAACATTGCCCTGGCCATCTCTCACAGATTCTTCATTTACATTCTCTCTTCCTGTGGCAAAGACCTCTTCATCCTTTTCCCAGAAAATGCCTGCCTGCTCTTTGGGGAAAAAATCGTAACATGTCTTGCCGATTATATCCTCAGGCTTGAGATTGGTAAAGCTGTACTTGGCAGCATTGACAAATAAATATCTGTGCTTTCTGTCGCTGACAAATATCGGATCTCCAATGGAATTGATTATCTTTTCCAGAAAATCCTGGGTGATGGGCATTTTCTCAGGAATAGATTCCCGGCTGCTATCATTCTGTTTCTGCAGAGAAGTGATAAGGAATGGATCGCTATAAGGTATCTTCAAGCTTTCTGCGCCGCTTTTTTCTTCAAGCAATCTTTCGATAGCATGCAGCTCGAAGGATGCATCAAATAGCGTCTCTGATAGGCAAGCTGGGTCTAGTTGGCTATTGATTCTGAGATCGTCTAATTGAGCGCGAAGCTGGCCCAGTCTCTGC